>Ga0081535_100003_pt2 | contig 238546 bp, 222 predicted proteins | sample HotLakmasection3_FD_71020 | JGI IMG/M metagenome (GOLD analysis project Ga0081535, IMG submission 71020) | Hypersaline microbial mat communities from Hot Lake, Washington, USA - Section #3 (SPADES assembly) (version 2) | ecosystem: Environmental > Aquatic > Non-marine Saline and Alkaline >... | reverse complement strand
AACCAGGGAATTTTTGATGACCAGGGTAATTTAATTGAAATTCAATCCGTCGGTCGCGATATTACGGCCCTTAAGCAGGCAGAGAGGGCGGCACGAGAAAGCGAAAACCGGTACCGATTGGTGGCCGAAAACATTAGTGATCTGGTCTGTCTGAATGATTTGGAGGGCCGTTATACCTATGTCAGTCCTTCCTGCAAAACGCTGCTGGGCTACGACCCCGAAGAACTCCTGGGGTTAACCCCCTACACCTTCATCCATCCCGATGATCACGAAAAGGCTTTTGAAGAGCAACACCGACCCGCCGCCACAGGCCAGGTTGCGCCCCCCCTCATTACCCGTGCCCGTAAAAAAGATGGCGATTATATCTGGATTGAGACCCTGGTAAAACCAATTTTCGACGCTTCTGGTAATATCACCCAATTTCAAACCACCGCCCGAGACGTTACCGATCGGGTTCGGGTCGAGCAACAACTGCGCCACGCCGCCCTGAATGATTCACTCACGGGCTTACCTAACCGATGTGTGTTAATGGAACGGCTACAGGCGGTGATTGAACAGAGTCAGCCCAACGGTCGGCAGCTCAGCGCCCTGTTATTTTTAGACCTCGACCAGTTCAAGGTAATTAACGATAGCCTGGGGCACCTGACCGGCGACAAACGGCTGGTTTGGGTGGCCAGCAAACTCAGCCAGGTGGTGCGCATCACCGATATCGTGGCTCGCATTAGCGGGGATGAGTTTGTGATTTTGCTAGAAGATCTCGACGACCAGAACCAGGCCATTCAGGTGGCCGAGCGGGTGCTGGAGGAATTGAAAGCCCCCTTTGTCATGGAGCAGCGAGAAATTTTCATCACCTCCAGCATTGGCATCGTGCTGGATTTCAGCCCCTACCAGAGCGCCGAAGATCTGGTGCGCGATGCCGATATTGCCATGTACCAGGCCAAGGCCAGCGGTCGCGCTAACTATGCCCTGTTTGCGCCCCAAATGCGGCTCAAAGTGGTAGAGCGCATGAACCTGAGCAATGACCTGCGGCGAGCGCTCGAATATCAGGAACTGTTGCTGTATTACCAGCCCATCGTGGCCCTGGATCGACTCACTATCGAAAGCTTTGAAGTACTGCTGCGCTGGCAACACCCCAGCCTGGGCATGGTGTCGCCCGACCAGTTTATTCCCATCGCAGAAGAAACCGGACTGATTGTGCCCATCGGTCAGTGGCTACTGCAAACGGCCTGTCGCCACCTGGCCGGCTGGCGGAGGGGCATCTCCCGCGCTCAAGATCTCAGGGTAAGCGTTAACCTGTCGGTCCGGCAGCTACAGTCCCAGGAACTCATGGTACAGCTAGACCAGATTCTGCAGGACAGTGGCTTGCCGCCCAATGCCCTTACCCTGGAAATTACCGAAAGCGTGCTGGTAAAGAACTTTGGCATGACGAACCAGTTGCTCTCCCAGGTACAGCGTCAGGGCATTCACATTAGTATCGATGACTTTGGTACCGGCTATTCTTCCCTCAGCTATCTCCACCGGCTGCCGGTAGATGCCCTCAAAATTGACCGCACTTTCGTCAGCCACATGGGGCAAGACGCCAAAAACCAGACCATTGCCGAATCTATTATTGCGTTGAGCAATGTGCTGGGGCTGAACGCGATCGCAGAAGGCATCGAAACCGCCGAACAACTCCATTGGCTGCAAGACCACGGCTGCGAGTACGGCCAGGGCTACCTATTTTCGAGGCCCGTACCCGCCGATCAGGCGGGTGATTTGCTCCAGCAAAATTTTCAAACGTCAATTCCCTCGCATCACCGGCGGCTGCCAGTCACTAAAGCTGGCCATGTGTCCCCAATAGGCTCCGTATCCGATAAATGCCCAAATTAACGCGGCTAACAACAGCACAATCGCCCCCAGGGTGCGCCACCCCTGGTTGTGCTTGAGATATACCAGCGTTGGTGCCGCCAGTACCCCGCCTAACCCGGTGAGGATAAACCCCAGCCCTGCCACCAGGGGTTGGCGAGTTTGCCCCAAATTAATAATGCGAACCCCCACCACGATGGAGGTCAACCCGGCAAAAAAGGCATACACCGTAATGGTCAGCAGGTCCCAACTCATGGCCAGGGCTACAGAGGCTGCCAAATAAAGCCCCCCGAACAACACGGAGGTTTCACCAAAGGAAATATTGAAGCTGCCGGGCACCGGCCAGGTCCAAATCATATGGAGACCGGTGGCCAGGGCGACCCCTCCCACCAGACCAAACCCAGGAATCCACCGTTTGGGGTTAGCCCCTTCTAACCCCCGATAGACAAAGTCTGCCAGCAGTACTAACCCTGCCACCATGTTGATCAGCATCAGGGTAATGTAGTCGATAAACATCTTGGTTTCTGGTATGACAGCGGTTACATCATAATCTTTCTACAGATGGACCGAGGGTTCCACCCGCCCGGCCCCATGGCCACCGCCATTCTGCTTGCAGCGAGGCCACGCACGCTGCGAATTGATATCGCCACCGGCACCGCCCGCCTGGAGGGAATTCGCTGGCGGCGGCGGGTGAGCAAGCACATTCACTGCATCTGCGATTATATGAACCGGGGGATGCTGGCTTCCCTTTCATCAACGGGAGCTGGCACCTAACCGCTTAATGGTGACCATCTCGCTAGAGGCAAGGCTAGTGCCGTCTAGTTGAGCTGCTTCCACTTGAAAAACACCGCCAGCGGAAATTGCAATATCCCCAATTAGCCCGACAGAAGGACCACCACAGGTGTAGTTCAGCCGTTTGCCGTCAAACGCCAACGTGGCGCCTTCCCCGGCATGGAGACAGACCGTGCCATCCTCTAGTTCAATTTCTGCGATCAAAAAGCGAATGTCTTCACTTTCTATGATGGCGTCCCGATCCAGGTTTTCAAAGCCTTCTCGATCAACGGTCATGTAGGTGCCGTCGATCGTCACTTCCCCCCGCAGGCCACGGCCATCGCTACAACGATAGGTAACAGGGTCGCCCAGGTCTCGGGGGCGGGGTTCCGCACCCACGTAATTGCAGACCCGACCGTCAGGCAACATGATGGCGGCTGCAGAAGCGGGGTCGTAAAAGGAGGGACGCTCTTGGGCCATCGCCCCCGCCACCGGCAGCATTGCCACCAGACCAGCCAATGGCAATAGATTTAGAGGATTTTTTCGCATATTTACAAAACATCTGAGACAGCCTCAATATAAAATAAAAAAGAAACCTATGAAAATAGTAAGGCTGCCCCAGGGTGCGGCCCTGGGGCAGGCAAAGCCCTCTCCCCCGCTCACTTCAGGCCCAGGCCCAAACTCGCTTTAACTGAAGCAACGGAAGTGCTCAGACTCTTGTGGGATAGGCATCCTGCCTGTCCCAGCTGAGCAGGCGAGACGCCTGCCCTACAAGGCTTGCAGAAAACTTGATTAATCGGCTGATTGGCCCTTACACAAAAAACTGATCACTCTCCGCACAACTTCACCGTTAGCTAGCTCTATCTTGTCTGTGAGGCATCCACAACACCTATCAATTACCCAGAAGATCAAGGTAGGTCGATCTCATTAACAACTTTTAAAATACTGTTGTACAAAGGTTCTGCAACCCAAAATCCAGCCTCACTAATCAATGCATCCAATAAAGGTTTAACCTCAGCGATCAAGCCCTGACTTTTCGCTTCAACTAAAACTCCCAGGATACCTGTGTAACGGAGATTCAGCCTACTTGCGATTAGCCGACCTCGGCGTTCATCAATCAAAACCTGATCAGCTTGAATCTCGACTGCTAGAGCGATCGCTTCTGCTTCTCCAATATCGAGTTCGTTATTCAGTGCTTCGACAAGGGTGCGGTCGGCAACAGCACGAGTTTGAAGCCAGTCAAAGGTTTGTACTTCGGTCGCACCTGCAACGGGAAAATTTGGGTCAGTGAGTTCTCCATAAACGGCTTCGGGAATAAGAACTGTTCCGTACAGTTGATGAAGGAGATAGAGGTAACTAATGGCAGCGAGGTTGTTGATGGGTGAGGTGTCGCTGACAATAATCACAATCTGCCCATCTCCCGCAAGTTCTGAATATCCTGTTCAAAATCTTCTACCCCGTAATGCACGGGAATACGGCGACTAGCAAGTAGGTGTTGAAAGGCGACACGGTGCATGCCTGCAAATCGACTAGCTTGAGCAAGGGTAAGCTTTTCACGCTGGAAGAGCATGACAGCAATTTCCTGACGCATCTCAGCTTCAGTCATGCGAGTTGCAGTTAAAATTTCGTCAGGGACAACAAGGCTCATGGCTAGGTTCCTTACTACTATTCTTATTTTATGGCTATCCCCCCGAGCCAGCCAATGTCTATGTTCTTGCCGAACCAGCTAACACTTCGTTGGTTCGGACGGCATCGAGGTTATCGGTGAGAGTTCAAGGGTATCTGCCTCCGCACAACTTCACCGTTAGCAACTGAAGCCGAGAACCTCTGCAACCATTCAACTCTTAACCCTGCCTGGGCACCCCTCACCAAGCTATAAGTATCCCGCCCCGCCCTCAAAACACTTAACTATCAGCCTTTCCTCAAAACCAGCGAACCTGCCCCTACGAGTAAAGTGGTGCAATAGTCAGCAGGCCGTCAAACGATGCCATCCACCATCGAAATAGCAAGCGTAGGATGGATTAGCGCAGCGTAATCCATGCGGTTCAACGTACATCGTTATCGTTATGGCTAGAATTTTCATAAGCACCAGCCAATCCGGTAACCTAACCATGCAAATCACCCTCGACCTATCCGACGAACTGCTTCAGCACTTCTACCCCAACCAGCTTCCCCGCTAAATCCTGGAAGCTTTAGCTGTGCAGGCTTACCAAACCGAAGAAATTTTACCAGGGCTGAGGTCTGGCGTATTGTGGGTCTCCCTTCCCGCTGGGCAGTAGATGCCTTCCTTAAAGAACACAACGCTTACCTGCACTATAAGGTATTGGCGTATAGACTTTACTCATTAGCTACATCTAGAATTTCATCGTAGAGTTGGCGACTAATTCGAAAGTTCGCTTGACTAACGAGATTATCCATAATTGGCTTAACTGAAGTGATTAAAGCCTCCTTTTTTGCCGCTAGTAGAATTCCTAATACACCAGTAACTTTCAATCCCAAATCTTTTGCCGCTTGTCTTCCTAATCTCTCGTCTATTAGTAAGTGGGTTGCTTTTACCTCATCAGCCAGGGTAATTGCTTCGGCTTCTCCAATATTGATACGAGTTCTTAACTCATCAACCAATAGTTGATTTTGTGCAAAGCGCACCTCTATCCAAGTTGACAATTTGACTGCCGCAATCACAGTTTCACCCGCTCTTTCATCCAGCAGTTCCTAATACACCGCCCTGGGAATTAGAATTCTTCCATAAAGTGCCTCTATGAGGCTTAGTTGCCCTACCTTTGCCAGGTTTGAAATTGGTGAGGTGTTACTTACAATAAGCACCCTTATTCTTCCTCTAAAGAATGGAGATCGTCTTGAAAATCTGCAACATCGTAATGGACACAGATTTCTCGATCAGATAAAAGCTTTTGGAACTGCATTCGATGCAGCCCAATCAACTCACTAGCTTTGCCCAGGCTAATTTTGTCTTGCCGAAACAGCATCAACACAATTTCCAGAAGCAGCTCATTTTCTGAAAAACCGCTAGCTTTTACTAAATCATCTGAGATAACCAGGCTCATACTTTACCCCTTGGCACTTCATTCGTTTCCTTAAATCCTAGCAGCGAGTATAGGAAGAGTGTGTCAGCGCCAGCAACCTGCCCCTACGAGTAAAATGTTGCAATAGCACACAGGCCGTCAAGCCATGCCATCTATTATCAACCTGTGCCTACTAGTGGTTGAGCGCAACGGGTGAAGGTCTCAAACATTCGTTAACGCCACTGAGGATGGGCAAACCATGCAATTAGAAGACTTTTTCGACTTCTTAGCCGAAGACGACATTCGTCTCAAAGGCACCCGCATCGGTATTGAGACCATCCTGTACGACTACATCTACCGTGCCCGCACCGCCGAAGAAATTGCTGATACCTATCCCAACGCAAGCCTGGCAGCCGTTTACGCCACAATTCTCTACTACCTGAGCAACCAAGACGCCATTACTCAGGATCTGGAAACCTGGCTAGAGTGGGGGCATCAACAGCGTCAGCAACAGCGCGAAAATCCTACCTCAGCGCTGGTCAGGGTCCGCCAAATGATCAGTGAACGTCAGCAAGCGTAGGATGGGCTAGCGCAGCATAATCTATGCGGTTCAGCCAGTTCCAGCACACCCTAAGATCTCCAGACTAATGGAACCAACAGCCCACCCTCCCCTATGAGTGAAACCGTTTACATAGAGACCAGCATTTTGGGCTATCTCACAGCAAGGTCAACTAAAAATTTGATATTGGCTGCGAATATGTAAATTACCAAGGACTGGTGGGAATTACGCCGAAGTACTTTCACTCTCTATACATCAGAGGCAGTTTTAGACGAAGTGATGCGGGGAGATCCTGAAATCGCGGCTCAGCGACTAGAAATGCTGCGTGATTTTTCCCTGCTAGCGTTGGATCAGAATGTGCAAGGCTTAGCAGCACAGTTTTTAGCCAGAAGCAATTTGCCACCTAAGGCTGAGGTAGATGCTATCCACATTGCTGCCGCAACGGTTCACGGCATGGATTATTTGCTAACGTGGAACTGCAGGCATATTGCAAACGCTCAAATTCAAGGGAAATTGACAGAAATTAGACTCGATTGTGGCTATGTGCTTCCAGTCCTCTGCACACCAAACGAACTGATGGGAGATTAGGCTATGTGGAAAGATGAAATTGTTGAAGAAATTCATCGTATTCGCGAGGAATATGCCAAGTCTTTTAACTACGACTTGAATGCAATATTTGCAGACCTACGTAAAAAGCAAGAAGAAAGCGGAAGAGAGGTTGTGACTTTGTCGCGCAAACCCGGTCTAATAACACGTTGGAGCGGACGGACGAGAAATGTTGGTGAAGAAGCAAAAGATATTAGCCGTCGCTAAATTCACAAGAACTGGCTGAAATTCATGGCCTTGCCTTTGACGAACTTTTACGCGCTAGCTTATCAGACTGGCTGAACACTCAAAAAGGTGAATTCACCACAGCCGCTGATTATGTGCGGACTAAAAATGCTGAACTCTATCACCGTCTGGCGTAGAGCTTATTTCTTGTCTCAAGCTCATAGCTATACTGAAGGAAAGTCTCTGTCTCCCAACCACTATGAGTCTGCTCATCCCCGACGAATTAGTCAGAGCTTCCGGTCTCACCGAAGCTGAATTGTTGCAGGAACTGGTTCTGCTCCTTTTTCAGCGTGAGAAAATCAGCCTCGGCAAAGCTAGCCGAGTTCTCGGTATCACCCAGCTTGAATTTCAAGACCTTCTCGCTAGCCACGGGCTTTATATTCACTACGACGTAGAAGACCTCCGCGAAGATATCAAAAGTCTTCAATCGGTTAACCTACTATAAGTCAAGCATTAGAACCATTTAGAGCCGGAAGAGGTTTTCAGGAGTTACTAAAGATGCCACAAATTACGGTTACAGTTCCCAAAGATCTACTCGGCAATAGCACAACCGAAGACTTTGCTAACCAAATGAAGCTAGCCGCTGCCATTTACTGGTATACCCGCAGTGAGTTATCAATGGGTAAAGCTGCCGAACTAGCTGGCATGAGCCGACCTGAATTTCTCGAACTCCTGGCCCGAGAAAAAATTGATGTGTTCCAGGTCGACTTCAACGATCTAAGTCAAGAACTTGCTCGTGATTGAACAGTCTCCCCCGCCTGTGATTAATACGTCACCGCTAATCTTCCTAACGAAAGCCGATCTTCTCTATTTACTTGAAGCCCGTTACTCTACTGTTCTACTGCCATCCACTGTGGCTAACGAAATTCAGCAGTATGGCACTTCAGACCTTACATATCAAGTCATTCAATCCAATGACTGGCTGGTAACGGTTGAAACACCATCTATCCCCACACCTATTCGAGCTTGTAACTTAGATCCGGGAGAATCAACAGTTTTAGCTTGGGCTTATGTACACCCTGGCACTGAGGCGATTCTTGACGACCTCGCAGGTCGCCGCTGCGCCAATGCACTGCAAATCCCAGTAAGAGGAACTTTAGGATTGGTTCTTGCAGCTAAAAAGGAAGGAGAAATATCAGCTGCTAAGCCCCTTCTGCTCAAACTTCAGGAAGTAGGGATGTACCTTTCAGACCGGGTTATCAGTCAAGCCTTAACAATGGTTGAAGAAAGCCTGGAAGACTCATAACAAAAACAGAGCCACCGTCCGCAGGCAGCAGCTCCGAATGGATGTCATTAAAGTAGTGTGCCAATGGCGCAATCTGGCCCAAGGATTGAAAGTTTTAAGTTCTTAGTTTTGAGTTTTGAATTAGTCACTTAACTTAAAACTCAACACTCAAAATTTAGAACTCAACTTCCTACCCCTACAGCTTCTGCCGCGACACCAGCTTCTCAAAATCAGCCTGGGTCTGGTGCAGCATAGTCTGACGGCTGTCGCCCTTGCTGCTGATGGAAGGCACCAGATTCCGGGCCTGGAGCGCCATGTGCAGCTGCAGATGAGCCACATATTCAGAAAAATCTTCGCGGGTCTCGGTCAGTGATGCCATATTGTTCTCTGACTGTGCCACGGGTACTGCCTCTCTTGTGTTAAACATCGAATAATATGCAACGATATCGAAGTTAACACAGGGTCTGTAACGCTCGCAGGCTGTGCAAAGAAGCTTAACGGTTGATTACAAAGTCCATGACCGCGCCCTCCACCGACGATACCCAACCTCAGATTCCCGAGCGGCTGGCGAAGCACACCGTCCGCTACGCCGACCACCACTCGGTCAATTGGGACGACCTCACTCCCATGATGCAGCACTACGTGGCCATGAAGGAGGAGTACCCCCATGCCCTGCTGCTATACCGGGTGGGCGACTTTTTCGAGACCTTCTTTCAGGACGCCATCACCATCGCCCGCGAGCTGGAGCTGGTGCTCACCAGTAAGGATGCCGGTAAGCAAATTGGCCGGGTGCCCCTGGCGGGCATCCCCCACCACGCCGTAGACCGCTACTGCATTCAGCTGGTGGAGAAAGGGTTCGCCATCGCCATCTGCGACCAGGTGGAAGACCCGGCCCTGGCCCAGGGGCTGGTGAAGCGGGAAGTTACCCGCGTCATCACCCCCGGCACGGTGCTGGAGGAGGGTATGCTCAGCGCCAGCCAGAACAACTTCCTCGCTTCCGTGGTGATTGCCGGAGACCACTGGGGCCTCTCCTACGCCGATGTCTCCACCGGGGAATTCCTCACCACCCAGGGGGACCAGCTCGACCAGCTGAGCCAGGAACTGATGCGGCTGCAGCCCGCCGAGGTGCTAGTGCCTACGGATGCCCCCAACTTAGTGGCCATGCTGCGACCGGGGGAAACCTCCGACCAACTGCCCGACTGCCTGCCCCGCCAGTTCTGCTACACCTTCCGCTCCCAGGGACCCTACAGCCTCAGCGAAGCCCGCCAGCGGCTGCTGCAAAAGTTTCGCCTGCGCTCTCTGGAGGGGCTGGGCTGTGACCACCTGCCCCTGGCGGTGCGGGCGGCGGGGGGCTTACTTCACTATTTAGAAGACACCCAGAAGACGGTGCAGGCCCCCCTGCAGCCCCTCTGCACCTACACCCTGTCGGCCTACCTGGTGATTGATCACCAGACCCGTCGCAACCTGGAAATTACCCAGACCGCCCGGGACGGCACCTACAACGGCTCCCTGCTGTGGGCGCTGGACCGCACCGTTACCGCCATGGGGGGCCGCACCCTGCGCCGCTGGCTGCTGCAGCCCCTGCTGGATGTGAAGGGCATCAAGGCGCGCCAATCCACCATCCACGAGCTGCTGAAGGACGGCAACCTGCGGCAGATGCTGCAGCAAAAGCTGAAGCAAATCTACGACCTGGAGCGGCTGGCGGGTCGGGCCGGTTCCGGTACCGCCAATGCCCGAGACCTGGTGGCCATGGCGGATTCCTTTTTGCGACTGCCCGACCTGGCGGCCCTGACGGAGCAGGCTACCTCCCCCTACCTCACCGCCCTGCAGTACGTGCCCCCGGAACTAGAGCAGCTGGGCCAGACCCTGCGATCGCACCTGGTGGAAAATCCCCCCCTCTACCTCACGGAAGGTCACCTGATCCGCGACGGCGTCAATGCCCAGCTGGACGACCTGCGCCAGCAAATTTCCGCCGACCAGCAGTGGATTGCCAAGCTGGAGTCTGTGGAGCGGCAGCGCACCGGCATCAACACCCTGAAGGTGGGCTTCAACAAAGCCTTCGGCTACTACATCAGCATTTCCCGGGCCAAGGCCGACCAGGCCCCCGACGACTACATCCGCAAGCAAACCCTGACCAACGAAGAACGCTACATCACCCCCGAACTGAAGGAGCGGGAAGCTCGGGTCTTCAACTTAGAGTCAGAAATCAACACCCTGGAATACGACATCTTCAACCAGCTGCGGGAGCAGGTGGGGGTCCATGTGGAGCTGATCCGCAAAGTTGCCGCCGCCGTCGCCGCCGCCGATGTGCTCTGCGGTCTGGCGGAAGTGGCCATCTTTCAGGGCTACTGCTGCCCCGAGATGGATGACTCCCGCTCCATCGCCCTGAGTTCGGGCCGCCACCCGGTGGTAGAGCAACTGCTGCCGGCGGGGTTCTTTGTGCCCAACTCCACGTTTTTGGGCACCGAGCCGGAGGACCGCAACTCCGAAGATGCCGAAATTCAGGACCTGATCATCCTCACCGGACCCAATGCCAGCGGCAAGAGCTGCTACCTGCGCCAGGTGGGGCTGATTCAGCTGATGGCCCAGATGGGCAGCTTTGTCCCGGCCAAGGGGGCCAGGCTGGGGATTTGCGATCGCATCTTCACCCGGGTCGGTGCTGTAGATGACCTGGCCACCGGCCAATCCACCTTCATGGTGGAAATGAACGAAACCGCCAACATCCTCAACCACGCCACCCCCCGCTCCCTGGTGCTGCTGGACGAAATCGGGCGGGGCACCGCCACCTTCGACGGCCTCTCCATCGCCTGGGCGGTGGCCGAACACCTGGCGGCGGATATTGGCGCGCGCACCATCTTTGCCACCCACTACCATGAGTTGAACGAGCTGGCGGCGTTGAATTCTAACATCGCCAACTACCAGGTGACGGTGAAGGAAATGCCGGACCAGATCATCTTTCTGCACCAGGTGCAACCGGGCGGGGCGGATAAGTCCTACGGCATTGAAGCCGGTCGCCTGGCGGGGTTGCCGCCGTCGGTGATTCAGCGGGCGCGGGACGTGATGAAGGAGATTGAACGAAATAGTACGATTGCAGTGGGGCTGCGGGGAGAGCAGCAGAAACCGCTTAAATCGCGGCGACGGGCGAAGGAGAGTAACGGGGTTTACGACCCTTCCGAGCAGCTGGATTTGTTTGGGGCTTGAGTCAATCGTCAGGGTTTGATGAAATCCATAGCTGAAATTCCAAAGAATGGACAGACTATTCAGTGAGGAGAACATGACTTTCAAATGTTCCGTTTGCGGTTCTACCAGTTGTCACATGGAAAAGGTCAGCGAAGTTTTCCATATCAATGGCAGGTTTGTCCTGGTAGAAGACATTCCAGCTAAAGTTTGCAGTCACTGCGGTGAGGAAACGTTTAGCCGTGAGGCTACCGAAGCAGTTCGCCAGATGCTTCACAGTAATACTCATCCTGAAAAGACGGTTTCAATGGATGTCTTTGCTTTTCAACCGAAAGCGTCCTGAAGAACGCGGGGCAGCTGACGGGGTTGCTGCCCTCGGTGATTCAGCGGGCGCGGAACGTGATGAAAGAGATTGAGCAGAATAGCACGATTGCCGTGGAGCTGCGGGGGGAGAAGAAGCCGCCCAAGGCACGGCGATGGGCGAAAGAGAATAATGGGGTTTATGACCCTTCCGAGCAGCTAGATTTGTTTGGGGCTTAGAGTATAGGTTGTCATAATAATCTGGGGCTGGATAGACAAGATATATGTACCTGCTTAATATGGGGATCTATAGGATGTATATAGCGGTTTTCATTCGTATGAGGTACGTGATGATTCCTATAATGCGAGAGTGATCTGATTTTTGTGTAAGGGCCAACAAGCCGATCCATCAAGTTTTCCGCAAGCCTTGTAGGGCAAGCGTCTCGCCTGCTTAGCTGGGACAGGCAGGATGCCTATCCCACAAGATTCCGAACACTCCCTATAATGCTTACGCAGCAAGGCTCTCCATGTATTTCGTCCGAGCAAGAAACGCTATATGAGGGATATAAGTAGGTTTTCCTCAAGCTTCAGCAAATTTCATGGAGAATAGTCATGATTAGTTTTAGGGGCAAAACAACGTTTGATTTTTGAATATCCTTTAGCTTAATTTTCATTATATTAGCTTCCAATTTTCCTCAATTTCAGCAAGCGCCTCACGCAAAGTTTGTCTTAAATCAAATTGAGCTATTTGCATATATATAAGCAATTTTCTTGAGGCCTCTTCTATTTCCTGGTGACCTGGAATATGTTCCTCCTGTGCAATAAATTCGAGATACTCCGGGAGTTTCCAGTCGTCGAAATTTGGATAATATTCTCCTAAGACATCTGTTACCTGCCTACCTATTTCGAACAAATATCTTGAAAGATTTCCCAGTCTTTTATCATATTTCTCCAAGCGTAATCCATGCGGTTCAAACAGCTCCGACTACAAATCATCAGCTCTCGACTCAGTCGGAACTAACTCACTATGTTGCCCACCCTGGTGGCGCTGGTTGACTGCGACACTGTAGAGCACAGCTCGGGCGCAGCGTGGAACCTGGGTATGATGGAAATGGACTATCACTGTAACTGGTAGCTGTTTGTACCTATGACTGAACTCCTTCGACGAGCCATTGCGGAAGTTGCAAAGCTCTCTGATGAACAGCAAGATGCCATTGCTTCTCGGCTCCTGGCTGAGCTAGAAGTTTCCTTCCCTGGTAAAGGTAATCACCATGAAGTTCCTCATAATTCTACGAAGCAACCTCAACGTCCGGCTTTTGGCTTCATGAGTGCAACAGGCTCTATCAATGGAGATATCGTTTGTCATCTCGCATGAGCGAAGCCGAGATGAAGCGAGAGATTGCGGTGATGCTGTTCCAAAAGGAAAAGCTGACCCTGGCGCAGGCCAGTTGCCTGGCGGAAATGCCTCGCATCAGATTTCAGCAGTTGCTGGCAGTCGCGACATTCCTGTCCACTATGGACTGAATGAGTTAACAGCCGATGTTGAGACGCTTCACAAACTGAGCGAGCTGTGATTGTCGTCAGCAATACTTCCCCAATCACCAACTTAGATGCGATTGGCCAACTATCGCTCTTGAACTCGCTTTTTGACACAATCATCATTCCAAACGCTGTATTTCAAGAGTTAACAGATTTAGACACTCCAGTGCCTGGCACTGAAGCCGTACAGCCCTTAATCCCAGGATGTCAATACCAGTTTGCAATTTGTAACATTTTCCGTTACATTGGTATACATGGAGAAACGAGGTACGCCATGTATACCACCACCGACGAGCACGGTATCTTAAATAACTTTGCTAAAGAGCCTAAGCCTTACCTGGCTGAAAAGCCTTCTCCCAAGCAACAGCGTCGCTACGTACTGCAAGGGGTTGCCGCCATGCTGCTGATGGGTGGTCTACTGGCAATCACCGCGGTTGTAAGTTAACCGGCTGAATTTTCCGCTTCATTTCCTTTCGTTCTTTCAGGAGAACAACCATGTTTTTTTTACTAGGTTTGCTACTTGTTGGGTTTGTTGCTGCCGCTTTAATTGGTAGTCAGGCTTATTTTCGGGGCGAACAAACTAAGCCTATCCACGAGCGTAACTGGCGCTCTGAGGGGTTTGAATCTCTTGCGGTATCAGTGACCGGGCAAGCTACTGACTACAGCAATCGAGTTCCGGCTTACAGTGGCGATGCGTTCTCTAGCGCGTCTCTCTCTGCAAAGTAGGTTCGGTCTAAAGCAGCATCAGCAAGTTGTCTTGGAAGTGAACAATAGTTTCATGCTGCAGTCAATCAGTCAATTGCTCTTAACCGTGAGACTCTCCTCTTGACTTGAGTAACGCTGAGGTATGAATGCAGGCCTCTGCCTCTGTGGCAGAGGCTTTTCTATGGAAAAGTTTGAATAGTAGACACAGAACCCTGAGCCATGTACCGATGCTCTAAGGTTGGTGAAAGACCACTTTAGCTTTGAGAATAGGAGATTCGGCTCCCTGGTCGAGTTGGGCGATGCCTAGAAACGTTTCATGGTGATCTAGCACTCGATAAACCATATGCGGTTCTAAAATAGCTGGCGGCGCGATCTTTTGCCCCAGACACCAGCGATGGCTTTGATCTGGGTCTAGAATAACTGTCGGTAAATGATCCAGAGCAGACGGCACAGGCTGCAAAGGGTCTTTTCCCTGCTCGATGCAAGCTTTTACCGCCTCGAGGGTAAAACTATCCTTCAGGTCAAACCCACTGCTGCGGGTGCGCACCAGATGGGCCAGGGTAGCTCCACAGCCAAGCTTTTCGCCAAAATCACGGGCGATAGAGCGAATGTAAGTACCTGCCCCACAAACGATTTGCAGGGTTAATTCGGGAAAGTCTCCCGGTCGCCAGGCGCTGATCGCAATTTTGTGAATCGTAACGGTCCGGCTGGGGGCAGTTACCTCTTTGCCCTGACGAGCCAGGTCATAGAGACGCTGGCCGTTGACCTGGATGGCGCTAAAGGCGGGAGGAACTTGCTCGATGGTGCCAACGAATTCAGGTAATAGGGCTTGAACCGTTTGCAGATCGATTTGGGCAACAGGATTTTGCGAGAGTATCTCACCCTCCAGATCATCGGTGCGGGTGGTTACTCCAAACCGAACCACAGCCTCATAGGCCTTGTCTGGCGCTAAGTAGGGTAGAAGCCTGGTCGCTCGGCCAACCGCAATGGGCAGTACCCCAGTGGCCGCAGGGTCAAGGGTGCCCCCATGGCCGACTTTTTTGAGGCCAAATACCCTTCGCACCACCCCAACGCAGTCGTGGGAGGTCATGCCGCTGGGTTTGTCTAAATTCAAAAATCCTGCGATCAAGGGCTCTCCGTTACAGCACGCCAGCTTGTATCCTAGCCTGCTGTAGCACAAGGTAGAAGAAAAAATGTCACATACCAACAGAAATGGGATGCAGCCAGAGCTACATCCCAAAGTAATTGAAGCAGAGAACAAATACTCGCTCGATGCCATTGAGCCACAGGCAGATGAAAGACCCCGGTCTTAGAACGACAGCTGCGCCTGTAAATTCAAAAAATACAGGTCAGGGTTGCGGCTGAAGTTGTTGGGGTTAATTACCCAGTAGAACGAAGGCATGAGGGCAATATTGGGCGATACCGGGTAACGGTAGCTAAACTCCAGTTCCTGCTGGGTGCCGCCATCGCCCCCGCCAGAGACCAGAAAACTACGCCCGCTGGTCACATCAAACGGCACCAGATAAGACACCGTCGCCAGGGCACCTTCTTTGAATAAATCCGGGAAGCCAAGCCCCACCTGGAAGGACTGCATATTAATATCCCCGACGCTCCTTCCGGGTTTACGCAGGTCGGTGGTGGCATAGGTATACCGGCCAAAGAATCCGAGCCAGTCAAAGGGGGTATAGTCAAAATTGACCAGAAAGGTGTTTGCGGTTGCTCCACTCAGATCTCCGCCGACACCGTCATCAGCAAAGCCGTAAATAGGCTCTCCGTTCGTGCCTCCCACCAGACCATTAAAAGACTGCAAACTGGAGCGGGTATAGAGCAGGCGCAGGTTCAGGTCATTTAGGGGACGCAACCCAATTTGACCAGTGAGGGTGTTGGTTCCCCCAAACAGGCCACGGGTCGGGTCAACCGCCGTGCGCAGCCCCGGCAAAAACTCTGTGTTTTCAGACAGGTAACCCAGGCGCAGGTCTAGCCAGTCGGTGACATCCCAAACAACGACAGCCCCCGCTCCACGGTCTACAGCATTCACCAGGGTACCGCCACTGGAGTTAAAGCTGTTGGCCCCCGTTAGAAAGAAGGTATAGCGGTTGTTGTCAAAGTAGGAATACCAGTTTATCCGAGGGCCGATGTCAACGGTAAAGCGGTCACCTACAGGGAATTGGTAACTCAGTTCCCGTATCGCTACATCGAAGGGGGTGATGCCGCCAGTCTGGAATGTAAATGGAGTTCCGAAAGTATTAAACAGACCGGCAGAACCATAGAGATTTGCAGGGCTCTGGCCACTACCCGCAACCAATTGTATCTTCAGCAGATCTTCCCCCGTGAAGGAGGTATCAAAGTTGATCCAGGCGAGACTGCCGACTGTGGTTCCGGGATCACGGTCAACGGTGCGTAGAATTGGGTCGCCATTGGCATCTCGAGCCGGACCCGGATTACCTGATTGATCACGTTCTCGGGGGTTAAAAATGTCGGCCCCTTCAGCGGTAATCTCTCCGCCCCTAAATCCGCCCCCGACATGGGCAAACACTCGACCGCGCAGTTTGGTCACGGTAGAAAACTGCTGTGCCCGTAGTTCGGCCACATCCATTTCCAGGGCATCGACCCGTCCTTCCAGAGAGGTTAGCTCTGCCCGAAACTCTTCCTGCAGTTGTCGAAGGGTTGCCAGCTCATCAGGGTCGAGTCCCCCCTGGGCAGCCAATTGAGAAACTACATTCAGGCAAGAGTTAAGCCCTGCAGCAAATTCAAACCGAGTCAGAGCACGCTGACCTCGATAGGTGCCGTCAGGATATCCCTCGATACAACCGTAGGTCTCCACCAGATTTTGCAGAGCCTGAAAAGCCCAATCTGTAGGCAGCACATCAGAAAATTCGCTGACGCTGGTGACCTGGGCCATCCCTTCAGCGTCAGTTTCCCCTAGCACGGCTTGAGGGGTGACCCCGGCCTCCAGGTCACTAATGCCCAAAACCGGTTGAACGTCATTGGGCAAAAACTCCGGTGCAGCTACCAGGGGGTCGTTGGCAAGCTGAACCGGCTCGCCAGCCAGCAAAGTATTGGCAGAGCTATCGAAGGAGAGAGTTCCTTCTCCCAGCGCAGCAGGAGATGGATTAGTGGATGCCCCCCTGTAACCTAACTCTGGCCAGTCTACCGCCGGGGCCGGAGTCGCAGATGTCAATGCGACAAAAACCACCATCAGCGGCTGACATTTTGCCATGGCAAACATTAGCCTTTGCTTACAGAAGGCCGCAAAATCAGTCATTAATTTTCCTCACACCAAGCTTTAAATAATTAATCGCAAAGTATCAATGGTTACGTCAGGAAAATGTTGCCTAAATAACATTTTCTCGATTGGCAAGAATTAATTTCTTAAGTCTTAACGTTCGAAAGGGAAACAGCCCTCAGGAAGCAATAAATTCTCCACCTCTTCCTAAAGTTTAGAAGTGGAGTTTAAGACAAGAAACCCCCAATAAATCGAGCCAAATCTGGGACAGGCCGTTGCCAAAATTAATAGAAACAGCAGGTGAAACCAAACGCTCCACCTTCTGCATCAGCTCAGACCATTAACCGATCAGTGACCTAAGCTTCGGAAGGAGTAGAAGCCTCATGGTGAGATTTAACCGCAGGTTGACCCGGCAAAATTACATTCAAAAGAATGGCAGTGATACCGCCGGTAGAAATACCGGAAGAAAATACATTTTTAATCAAAACGGGTTTGTCAGCCAGCACTTCGGGAGTATAAACCACGCTCAATCCCAGGGCGAGAGACACCGCGACGATGATCATGGAACGTCGATCTAAGCCTGAGGAGGCCACAATGTTTAGGCCGGCAACAGCAATAGACCCAAACATGACCAGGGTGGCCCCGCCCAAAACCGGTTGAGGAATCGCCTGGAAAATACCGCCAATGATTGGAAACAGACCCAGAATTGTGAAGATACCGGCTACAAAGAAACCGACATAGCGACTGGCAACCCCCGTCATTTGAATCACACCATTATTCTGACTGAATGTAGTATTTGGAAAGGTATTCAGAAAAGCCGCAATAGCCGAGTTAATGCCATCTCCTAAAACCCCGCCTTTAATCCGGCGAAAATAAATCCTGCCCCTGACAGGCTCTCCCGAAACGGCGGAAGTTGCGGTCAGGTCACCAATGGTTTCTACTGCAGTAATCAGATAAAGCAGGGCGATCGGCAGAAAGGCAGCAAAGTTAAAGTCCAACCCGAACCGCAGGGGCATAGGCAACCGAATCAAAGGCAGTTGGCTCAGAGCACTGAGGTTAACCATGCCCATAAAAGCGGCAACCACATAACCCATAATCAAACCGATGGCGATGGCTCCCATCCTAAAAAATCGATTATTTGAAAGAGTAAGCACCACCACAATGGCCAGCACCATCAACCCGAGTAAAAGGTTTTGAGTACTGCCGAAAGTTTCGTTCTGCTGAGCAATTGCGCCGCCAGCCAAACTAAAGAAACCGGCTTTGATCAGGCTGAGACCAATAATCATGACCACGGTGCCTGAGACCACCGGCGTAATAATTTGCTGGGCTAGATGCAAAAACCGACTCAAGATTATCTCAATGGCGGACCCAAATAGACAGCAGCCAAAAATCAGCCCCAGGGCCTGCTCAACGGTGGCCCCACCATCAATTGCCCCCGACCCAATGGCGATAATTGGTCCCAAAAAGGCAAAGCTGGTGCCCTGCAGGCTCAACAAACCAGACCCCACCGGGCCAAAGCGTCGACACTGAATAAACGTGGAAATGCCACTAGCGAAGAGCGACATGCTGATGATAATGCTGGTGTTAACCGGATCTACCCCCAGAGCCCCACAGATAATAATAGGTGGAGTAATAATACCCACAAACGAAGCCAGCACATGCTGCAACGCAACAAAAGCTGCCTCTGACACGGGCGGTTTGTCATCCAACCCGTAGAGAAGGCCGATGTTGTACTCTACAGTATCGGCCGATAAGTCCTTTTCTACTAGAGTACTTCCGCTGTCCGACTGCGCCATAGACTGCTGTAGCTCCTTTGTTAACGGTTGTATGGATATTTGAAAGATTGACAACTAGTTTTGGAGTTTTTTGTCGTTTTCACACCAGAAAAAACAAACAACAGGTTTTCTTAAGGCTCCTAAAATTGCCGTTGAGCAGGGTTACTGCTAATCCTAAAACGACACTTTAGCCCGAGTTATACGGAAGAAGATTCGACCTTCTTTGGTGAAAGACCTTCATGAATGCGGTGCACTGTATACAGTGCTTGAACACTAATGTATCTAGACCGCAGGATGAATTCTGTAGCTTCAAGAACACTATGGCGGTAACGGGGGCAAAGCACAGCCTGATTAAAGGGGATAGGCTCTGGGTCGTGAATCATCTGAAAGAATATGGTCGCCCCTGTTACAGAAGCGACCAAAGTAAGCCGAGACGATGTAACCATCTCCAAAACTCTGCTATGTGGCAAAGTTTTGGAAAATAATTTTCCGCATATTCACGACTGCACCACCTGGCAGGGAGCCTACTTTTCAGTGAATTCTAACCATGGTCGCAACTTCACCTTCTAAACCTCAACCTGGTATTGGTAGCTACATTTTGAGCGATGGGCCCGCTGGTTTTCTCTTAAGCTGGGTTGCCGGGTTTGTAGATGTGTCTGCCTTCATCATTCTGTTTGGCATCTTTACGGCCCATGTTACTGGCAACATTGCCCTGGCAGGATACTCCTTTGTATATGCCGACGAAGAGTCAGTCATTACTCACCTGGTCATGCTGCCGGTGTTTATTTTGACCGTAGCCGGGACCTCGCTGCTGGCTCGTTTTGCCCGCAGAAGGCAGTGGCCAGTTTTTGCAATTTTGCTGACGGCAGAGGCCATTGCCCTGACCATTTTTCTGTTAGTTGGGGTGAGTTTAACTCCCGCTCTTGTGCTGGATGTTCAGGAAGAGTACATCTTTCCTATTGGTATGACCGGGGTGATTGCCATGGCCATCCAAAATGCCCTGATGAAAGAAGCCAAGGGAACATTTAAAAGCTACATCCCCACCACGGTAATGACGGGAAATACTACCCAGTTAACCATCGACCTGGTGCAGGTCACGATTTCTAAGTTCTTCTCACCGGCTACCGATGAAGCTGCCGCCAGGGCCGGGGTTGAGGCGAAAGAACGGATGGGGCGTATGTTTCCGGTCATTATTGGGTTTGCCCTGGGAAGTCTGGCCGCAACTTACTTTGTTTTAATTTCTGAAAGTTGGTGGAGTTTGATTATTCCGGCGATTATTATTGCCTTTATGGCTGTTGTAGCGTTTGCCGAACATGCCAGATCAGTCCAGGATACTGATTAGTGGCATTGTTAAACCTATACCAAGTCCAGAAGTGAAGTTTTGCTTAAGGGAAAGCTACAGTTCTCGAGCTGGACTTGGTATAGATGTGATGAGTTTTCTAAAATCCACAGGAGATTGTGTTTGATATGTTACGCAAGCTAATGTCCGCATTCATGGGTGCTTTACTGGCATTGACCCTGGTCGTTCAACCCGCCCTGGCCGCTCCTTTTCCATTTTCCTTACCCTGGTTTCAGGATATTGACTTAACTGAAGATCAGCAAGTTTTAATGCAGCAGTTGCAAGACAAATACGTGCCTGAAATCGAGGAAATCTTGTATCCTGACCAGCGAGAACGCTTTGAAGAAGCAATTCAGGATGGCTATAGCATGCGCCGGGCCTTTCGGGAAATGTATCTGACCCCAGAGCAAAAAACGGAACTGGCTTCGGTCGTTAAGCAAATTCCAAAAAGCTCTATCTTTGCATCTCTAACCCCTGACCAGAAGAAAGAAATCTTTATGAAAAAGAAAGAGATGTTCATGCCCACGGCTGAAGAAATTCAGGAACGTATTCGGGCGGGTATGGAAGCGAAACAGCAATTTAACCCTGACGCTGCCGATACAGAAATGGCTCCTACAGCTGAGGAAATTGCCGAAAAGATTAAGGCTGGTTTTGAAAAGAAAAAAGCCTTCATGCCCAGCGTTGAAGATATCAAAGAAAAGATTTCAGAGCAAATGGAAGCCGCTCTAGATGATGACTAAACTGCAGGTACTTCACCCCAGGGTTTAAGAGTACTCCATGAAAATGACTATCCATTTGCCGTGACCCTCCGCCCTCACCCCTGCCCCTCTCCCTGAAGGAGAGGGGTTCTGAATCCGGCTCCCCTTCTCCCCAAGGGAGAAGGGGTTGGGGGATGTAGCTTGCTTCCCGGAGGGTGGGCCTAGCTTGGATGTTTTATTAGTTGGACTACTCTAATTCCACCTTGACTATTATCCTTGCTATTCGGCGTTGCCGATGCTGTTCTGTATACCAAGCCCAGCTCGAGATCTGTAGTTTTCCCTAAGGCAAAACTCCACTTCTGGACTTGGACAACTTGGACAAGGTCTGGATCCCTCTTCCTGGTTTAGAAGAGGGATTTTTTAATAGAACTTTTATTGCTTTCACCTGGTCAGCACGGTGCCAAACTATTTGCTAATAGGCGATGAGACATCCAGCAACAGGCCGTTGGGGTCGCACAATAACATGCGTCTTTGGCCATAGAACTCGTCTTGAGGCGGTTGCAGAATCTCTAACCCTGCGGCCCTGATTTTAGTGAAAACAGTATCAACCTCATCCACCACAATGGTCAGGTACATGCCCTGGGGAAGCTGACGAAAGGGTTCGGGCACCAGTTCATGGTCCCGACGAATAAAGCCCAATTCCATATGGGGGGCGCGGGGAGATATAACCTGAACATACCAATCGCTCTCAAAGGCCAGCGAAAAATCTAGCAGCTCAGTATAAAACTGCTTGCTCTCGGCCAACCGGTCAGAACAAATATTAGGAATTAACCGATTAATAGACACTGCCGCACCTCCCCAGCGATACTCTCCCTTGATTGGGTCTACCCTACTCCTTGCTGCCCCATTCAGCTAGCGCTTGGCCAAAAATAATCCACTTTCGGTACAAACCCCAATCATGGGTTGATCCCACACATCTCGGGGCACGCTGGGTAACCGGGCGTATTCAAACACAACGCCAATGGTGGGTTTATCTTTCCACTCGGCTTTGCTAAGCATTCGATCGTAGTAGCCCGCCCCATAGCCCAGGCGGTAGCCACGCACATCGCAGGCCACGGCGGGGACCAGAATTAAATCTACCAGGGTGGGGTCGACCAGGGGCGACTGGGGATGGGGTTCGATAATGCCATAGGCTCCCTTGCGCAAAGGCCACTGAATGGTTTTAGACCAGTAGTGCCAGGCCATGGTTTTACCGACACAGCGGGGCAGCCCCCAGTGCTCGTGGTGCTGGGTCAGGGCGCTGATATCTGGCTCGTTGCGAAAGCTGGTGTAGGCCAGCACCACCCGGCACTGGCGAAAGTAGTCCCAGGCTTGCAAGTGGGCACAGATGCGATCGCACTTCTCCCGCCAGACCTGGGCAGGAATGCTCTGACGAGCGTTGAGTAACCTTCGCCGCAAATTGGCCTTGGCCTCTCGAGTATGATTAGATTTAGAGTCGATGCGTTGAACCACAGCGTTAGGGCTAGAAGTATAGCAACAGATTGAGGCCGGGGATCGTTCGCGAAAACGTCCACAGCAGCAGAATGGCGTAGAGCAGCCCTAGCCCCCATTGATACCATACCAGGGCGGTTATGAGACCAGGAACTTCTTCATCCCGCAGGCGAATATCGTTAAAGCCAAATTTCAACCAGTTGTTGAGGCTAAAGTCCAGGTAATTAAGCCAGTTCCAGCGCCGATCAAGCAGGATAGGAAAGTACCGATCCCGAAAAAAGTAGTAGCGGGGAATCACCGGCAGGCGAGCAATTAGCAGCCTTAACTGGCGCAGACTACCATCTTCGACAAAATAGCTCTGGTCCATCAGGTTGTGGTAACGCCCCCGCTTGAGCAGTAGCCCAATCAACAGCAAAGGAATTGGCAGGGTTAGCCCAACAATAGACAGCAGGGTCAGCAGGGGATAGTCGGAGGTGCGCAGCAGGTCACTCAGCCCCAAAACAAACAGCCCGCCGCAGACCGAACCCAGCCATAGCCCCTCATGCAGGGGCGGCAAAATGGGGTTGGGCACCCGCCGCCGGTAGCGGTCTACAAACCAGAACATGAGGGCAAAAATGGGCATGACAATTAGCCCGACGCCAAACACCAACCCCACACTGGTGCCATAACGGCTAAGTACGATCAACCCGGCCAACCCCAGCCAGCGCAGGGCCAGCAGCCCCCGACTAACCCAGGTAAACGAGCCCTGGGCCAGAAGTCGATCCCGCACCTTAACGTAGGCCGCCAGGTCAACCCCCTCTATACTCAGTACATCATCCACCGTCAGGAAGGGGCGCTCTTGCCGTCGCTTGACAATCCCTTCCGCTTGACTTTGGGTAAACCCCGCCCGCATTAGCGTCTGGATGGAGGCCGTATTCAAATTTGCCCCCAATAGCCGCCGCTCCCAGTCTTTCAGGCGCAGCCGCTCGGTGGTGTAGGCAATCTGGTTAGCGTCGCTGATTTGCTCAAGTTTGCGAAAGTTACGCTCCAGATTACGCAATACAGTTTCATTTCCCCCCAGCCGGGGCACCGAAAACACCCGACCAATGCGGCCTGGAGTGCCCAGAATTTGAGTCTGTTCGACACTAAATTCCATGCCCGACACATTCACATAGGCCTGGGGCTGAAACAGAGCATCGCCAAAGTCGGCCTCGGCCCCCAGCATGGCGTTGCGCAAATTCACCGGTTCCCCAAACCGGGCCTGACGCAGAATGAGAGGGGCTTCGAATCGGGCTTCGGTAAAAAACAAGGCTTTAGCAAAGGAATTGCGCAGAAAAAAGGCGGTGCCCTGCCAGAGGGTACGGGCAAAATCAGCGGTGCCCTGCCACTGCACCCGGCTGAAATTCAGTGCCCCCCCGAACTGGCCACGGCTGAAGTTGGCATCGGCTTTAAACTCAGCCCCCTGAAAGTTGGTTTCCTGAGCAAATCGCCCCTGGTCAAACCGCACCGGCTGAAAAAAAATACTGCCCTTGGCCTGTAGCCCCCGACGGAAATCAGCCCCTGAAAAGTTCACCTCCTGGTTAAAGCGCGATCCCGACAGGTAAAGCCCCTGCTCGAAGCTGGCCCCCTGGGCGAGAATTCGCCCCAAAAAAAAGCTGTCGGTACCCGTCACCGGCCCCCTGAAACGGGTTTGCACCCAAATCAACGGCCCCCGGAATAGATAAATTTGCTGAGGCCCACCCTGGCCCTGAATCAGCAGCGATTGAGACAGACGGCTGAGCTGAGACAGGCGGTTGCGATCGCGCCGCAGCTGGGCCTGACTGTCTTCACTCAGCAGCGGTGCCAGGGTGTTGCCGTAGAGGGGCTCCCTCAGCCCCAGCCGCTGCAGGTCCAGTTCCCCCTCGACTACCGCATAGCTTAGATCGAGCGCCGGGGGACGGGCGGTTTTCTGCAGGGCCGAGCTCAGCATTCGGTAAAACGCTGTTTGCAGGTCTCCCTCGGGCCGCAGATCAATGGTGAAATTTTTCAGGTTGATGGTGGGTTTGCCATCCCGTAACACGGGCGTATTAATGCGCTGGCGCAAAATTTCGGCAGTTAATAGAGGATGGGGGTCGCCGCTGCCCGCCGGCACCGCCGCCCAGGCCAGGTCAGGGAACCCCAGCAGCAGCACCAGCGCCAAACCAGTGCCCAGCCAGAGGTAAATTCCTCGCACCAGGGTTCTCCCAATCAGCTGCAGGCCGGGGCGATACCCGGGCAACAACGCCCCAGCCTGCAGAGGCCCAACTTGCCTCAGAGCCGGAGCATCCGGAGAACCAGCAGCAAGCAATTTCATCCCTTTAGGTTGTCCCCAACACTGGCTGGCGGCGGTAATAGAGCTACTATAGAAATTTTCTTCCGTGGCCATGACACAACTCTACCTTGCCCCGAGGGAAATCCATCCAGGGTTGTACAAAACCCCCTTTCGCTGGGTACCCTGAAACAGAACCCTGACCTTACCCCAGCCTCAAATCCAGCGATCACCCCAGGGACATAATCTCTTCGTCTCAAGGTTCTTTTTTCTGTTAATTGCTCTGCCGGTCTCCCTCTAGCGGGTACTCTATGTCGCCTTCAACCTCAAGCAGTATGCTCGCCACGCTGTCCCAGGTGAACTACTCCAGTTCCCTGACAAATCGGGTACGGGATCTGCCCACCCCCCAGTTTGTCGAGTTGCTCGACCAGATTACCCGCGAGTTTGAGCATTTTCTGCGGGCCATTGACATGATCAACAACGAGTCGTTGGAGATCATGCTGGAGCAAATTTTAGAGGCATTTACCCTAAAAATCGGCCAGATTTTAGAAGCCGAACGCACCACCATTTTCATGGTGGACCAGGAAAAACAGGAGCTGTGGTCCAAAATTGCCCAGGGGGATGGGGAGCGGTCTTTAGAAATTCGTGTTCCTATGGGTAAGGGCATTTCTGGCTATGTCGCCACCACCGTTGCTCCGCTCAATATTCCCGATGCCTACAAAGACGACCGGTTTGACCGCACCCACGACCAAAAAACCGGCTATCGCACCCGCAGCATACTCTGTATGCCGGTGCTCAGCCCCAAAACCGACAACATTGTGGCGGTGGTGCAGCTGCTCAACAAGCTCAACGGCATGCCCTTCAACGAGCAGGATGAGCAAAGCTTCAAAGAATTTGCCGAATCCCTGGGGGTCATTCTAGAGAGCTGCAATTCCTTCTACGTTGCCGCTCGCAACCAGAAGGGAGTGTCTGCCCTGCTCAAGGCCATTTCTTCCCTGGAGCAGAGTTTAGATCTGGAAAAAACCCTGCAATCGGTGATGGAAGAAGCCCGCCAGCTTATGCAGGCCGACCGCAGCACCCTCTGGTTGATTGATGAAGACAGTGGCGAGCTGTGGTCAAAGGTCAAATCCGGCGACGGCAAATCCCTGGTGGAGCTGCGTATCCCCAGTACCACCGGCATCGTTGGCCACGTGGCCACCACCGGCGAGGCCCTCAACATTCCCGATGCCTATCAAGATCCTCGCTTTAACCCCGAGGCCGATAAGCGCACCGGTTACCATACCCGCAACATTCTCTGTATGCCGGTGTTCGACTCAGGGGGCAAGCTCATTGCCGTTACCCAGCTGATCAACAAAGCCCAGGGCACCTTCACCGCTTCCGATGAATCCTTCATGCGGGCCTTTAACATTCAGGCTGGCGTTGCCCTGGAAAATGCCAAGCTGTTCGAGAATGTCCTGGTGGAAAAGCAGTACCAGAAAGACATCCTCCAGAGCCTTTCAGACGCCGTCATCTCTACCGACATGGAAGGGCGCATCGTCACCATCAACGATGCCGCCATGGAACTGCTGGGCTGCCCTATGGACTCAGACCAGACCCGCGGTCTGCGCCACCAGTGGGAAACAGCACTGCTCCACCGGCCCGTGTGGGAAATTATCCCCGTCGACAACCTCCGGTTTCGTCTTACCGACAGCCTCACCAATGGGGCCAAGCATTACGTCCCCGAGCAAAGCCTGAAGGTGGCCCTAATGGCGGGAGAAGATCTCTGCCGACTGGTGATTCAGGATAGCGACACCCCCAGCCAATATCGCCTCTGGGGAGAGCTGAGTGACACTGCCGAGATAGTCACCAGAGATCAGGTCCAGCCCCTCGAACGCAGCATTAACCTGACCGTTAACCCCCTCACCAACCCCGAAGGCCGGGTGCTGGGTGGCCTGCTGGTGCTAGAAGACATCAGCCAGGAAAAGCGGATGAAGAGCACCCTCTACCGCTACATGACCCCCGGCGTAGCAGAGCGGGTCATGGCCCTGGGGGAAGACACCATGATGAAGGGCGAACGGAAAGAGGTCACGGTTCTCTTTTCCGACATTCGCGGCTACACCACCCTGACCGAGAACCTGGAAGCCGACAAAGTGGTGGAAATGCTCAATGCCTACTTTGAAACCATGGTAGAGGCGGTGTTTAACTTTGAAGGCACCCTCGACAAATTCATCGGCGATGCCCTGATGGCCGTCTATGGAGCCCCCCTACCCCTCAAGAACCATGCCTGGGCGGCGATTCAGTCGGCCCTGGATATGCGCCAGCGGCTAGACCAGTTCAACCGCAACCGCCGGGCCAGCAACCAACCCGAGATTCGTATCGGCATTGGCATTAGCTCAGGGGAAGTGGTGTCGGGCAACATCGGCTCCCAGCGCAAAATGGAGTACACCGTCATCGGCGATGGCGTTAACCTCAGCTCTCGCCTGGAGGGGGCTACCAAAGAATACGGCTGCGATATCGTCCTCAGCGAGTACACCTACAACCTCTGCAAAGACCGCATCTGGGTGCGGGAACTGGACCGGACCCAGGTCAAAGGCAAGCGCAAAGCCGTTAACCTCTACGAACTCATCGACCTGCGCAGCACCTCCCTGGATGCAGCCACCCGAGAATTCCTCAATATTTATGCCAACGCCCGTAACGCCTATACCGGCATGGAATTCGAACAGGCTATCCAGCTCTTTCAGCAGGCCCAGCAACTGCGCCCTGACGATAAAGCCGTCAATGTCCATATCCGCCGGGCCAAGCAGTATCTGGTACAGCCCCCGCCAGAGGATTGGGATGGGGTTTATGTGATGATGAGTAAGTAGGGGAGAGGGGAGAGGGAATAGGGAATAGGGAATAGGGAATAGGGAAGAGGGGATAGGGAATAGGGGATAGGGAATAGGGAAGAGGGAAGAGGGAAGAGGGAGGGGGGAAGAGGGAATAGGGACTGGGTATCGGGTACCCAGTACCTGGTGCCCAGTACCCTCCTTACCGTTAGAATAGCTAAGCCCATTCCCAGCCCTTAAGCCCATGACCACTGGCGACAAGCTCTACGAAGGTAAGGCTAAGATTGTCTATGCCACAGACGATCCAGATGTCTTGCTGACCTATTTCAAAGATGACGCAACGGCCTTTAACGCCCAGAAGCGGGGCCAAATTCAGGATAAGGGCCGGATCAACTGCACCATTTCAACCCACCTGTTTCGGCTGTTAGAAGCTCAGGGAGTGCCCACCCACTGGATTGAAACCCCCACCGAGCGGGAAATGCGAGTCAAGGCTCTGACGATTATCCCCCTGGAAGTGGTGGTGCGTAACCTGGCGGCGGGTAGCCTCTGCCGAGAAACGGGGCTGCCCCTGGGGCAGAAACTAGAGCCGCCCCTGGTGGAGTTTTACTACAAAAAAGATGAGTTGGGGGATCCGCTCCTCACCCCGGATCGAATGCGGGTGCTGCAGGTGGCCACTGAGGAACAGATTGATCTCCTGCGTCGTCAGGCCCTAAGCATCAACGAGATTCTGGCCGACTTTTTCCTCTCATGCGACATTACCCTGGTAGACTTCAAACTTGAGTTCGGCCTGGATGCCCACCGGCAGATCTTGCTGGGCGACGAAATCAGCCCAGATACCTGCCGACTGTGGGATCGAACCATTCAGGACGAAGCCCAACGGGTGATGGATAAAGATCGGTTCCGTCAAGATTTGGGCCAGGTTGAGGCCGCCTATCAACGGGTGCTAGAACGGGTAGCGGCTCAATCCTCCAAGAATTGACGTCGCCTATGCGGTAAAATTTGTCCGATTAGTCGGGCGTACCCCCAGCCAAGGTTTTTGGGCAACCCTAAACCCTTGTCATGCGGGGTGTCTCTCGTGGTGTGTGGATGTGATTTAACAGGTGTGTGCTAATGCGCTTATCTCCTACGGTTTTGGCGTTTATTGCGGCGTCGGGACTGGTGGGTTTGTCGTCTTCTCAGGCCAAAGCCAACCCATGGTCCGATGTCCAGACAAACTCAACCACAGAACAAGACCAGAACCAGGGCAATACTTCCCTCGTCGGAGAGGCGGTTGCTTCCCTACCAGAAGCCATGACGGTGGCTCAACCACTGACCCTGCAAGCCGCCCAAGAGGCCAATGGGTCTGGGGCTGAGGCCCTGGCTCCCATGCCGGTGGCTGCAGATGAGGCCAGTGCTGCATCGGGGGCAGCTTCTAACCCTGCATCGCGGGATATCGCCGCCATTCAGGCCCTGCGGGACCAAATTCATCAGCACCGAACGGCTCAGGCTGTAGAGCCCAACACCCTGATGGCTCAGCCCTCTCTGGATGCGGCAGATCGCCAAACAACCGAGGCCATGACCGAGGTATTCGGGCCAGAGCCCCGGCAGACCTCCCCGACGGCAGTTTCCGAAACCCCTGCTGGTTCCGAGGTGGCCCCCACCGCCCCTGCAGCTCTGACAGTGGGTGATGGCGAGGCAGTCCCCCCTGAGGTTGCCAATCAACCTCCCGATTCTGAGCCTTTCGCTGGCGGGGCCAGGGTAGCCCAGGGTAGCCCGGAAGCCATTCGCGAGAACGCTACAGAACTCACCCCCGAACAGATTGAGCGGATTCGCCAGGCGGCAGAAGAAGACGCCGGTAGCGACGTTGGGCCTCCGCCAGATGCGGTTGAGGAGAGCGAACCGGATGCCGATACCGAAGCCCCGGATGCCGACACCGAATCTGCAGAGCCGGAAGAAGAAGCGGAACCCCGAGTGCTGGTGGCCGAAGTTCAGGTGGAGGCAGCCACTGGCGAACTAGACGAAAACCTGCGCGCCATCGTTTACGATTCCATTGAAACCCGCCCCGGACGAACTACCACTCGCACCCAACTGCAGCAAGACATCAATAACATTTTTGCCACCGGCTTTTTTGCTGCGGTAGATGCGGCTCCCGAAGATACCGACTTGGGGGTAAGGGTGACCTATGTGGTGCAGCCTAACCCTGTGCTCACCGAGGTGAATGTGGAAGGCAACCGGGTGTTGCCCGAAGAGGTGGTCGATGAGATATTCGCCGACCAGAGGGGGCAAATCATCAACCTGCTAGATTTTCAGGATGGCATTCTAGAGCTGAACCAGTGGTACCAGGACCGGGACTATGTGCTGGCCCAGGTCATCGCGGCCCCTGAGGTTTCAGATGATGGGGTGGTTACCCTGGAAGTCGCCGAAGGGGTGATTGAAGAAATCGAAGTCCGTTTTCTTAACGCCGATGGGGATGCCGTCAATGAAGACGGTGAACCGGTAGACGGGCGCACCCACGACTACATCATTACCCGCGAGTTTGCCACAGAACCGGGGGATGTCTTTAACCAGGCACAGATTGAGCAAGATTTTCAGAGCGTCTTCGCCTTACAAATTTTTGAAGACGTTACCCCCGGGCTGGAGCCCGGAGATGACGACCCCCGTAAAGTGAAGGTCATTGTCAACGTTACCGAGCGCAATACCGGCTCTGTGGCCGCTGGTTTGGGCTTTAACTTTACTGGCGACCTGTTTGGTACGGTTAGCTTCCGGCAAGACAACTTTGGCGGCAATAACCAGCAGCTCTCCGCCGAAGCCCAGCTCAGTACCCGCGACATTCTGTTTGATATTTCGTTTACCGATCCGTGGATTGCTGGTGATCCATTCCGCACGTCTTACACGCTAAACGCCTTTGCCCGTCGGTCCATTAACCTCAACTTTGACGGTGGCCCCAATGAAATCAATCTGGCCAATGGTGATCGGGTGCGGATTCGCCGCATCGGCGGCGGGGTCTCCTTCAGTCGTCCCCTGGGGAATAACTGGACCGCCACCGTCGGTACTCTGGCGCAGAATATATCCTCTCGGGATGCCGACGGCAGTGCTGTAGCCTTTGACGAAGAGGGCAACCCCTTAACCTTCAGTGCCTCCAGGGACGGGGGTGCGGTTGACGACCTGTGGACGTTTCCCCTCAGCGCCACCTGGGACCGGCGGAATGACCCCTTTAACCCCACCAGTGGCGGCATTTTACGCCTGAATACCGAACAATCTATACCGATAGGACGGGGCAGCATCTTTATGAACCGCCTGCGGGGCAGCTACAGCCACTACATTCCCGTCAGCTGGATCAACTTTAACGACGGTCCCCAGGCCCTGGCCTTTAACGTGCAGGTGGGTACCATTGTGGGAGACCTGCCGCCCTACGAGGCCTTTTCCCTGGGGGGCACCAACTCCATTCGCGGCTTTGACGAGGGCGAAGTGGGCAGTGGTCGTTCCTACGCTCAGTTCACCGCGGAGTATCGGTTTCCGCTGTTTTCGTTCCTGGGGGCGGCTCTATTTCTTGATGCCGGGTCTGACCTGGGCAGCGGCAACGCTGTACCGGGTGCCCCAGGCCCGTCTCGGGATAAGCCGGGCAGCGGCTTTGGCTACGGGGCGGGTTTGCGGGTTCAAACTCCCCTGGGTCCGCTGCGGATTGACTATGGCTTTAACGATCAGGGTGAAGGGCGCATTCACTTCGGTATTGGAGAGCGGTTCTAATGGTGACATCCAACCAGCAGCTTGAAACCACCGGGGCGCAGACCTCCCTGTCCCCCCAGCACACCCTGGGGGGAGCAATTCAGCGCCAGGGGGTGGGGCTGCACCTGGGCCAGGCAACCACGGTTACCCTGAAGCCCGCAGCAGTTCACCAGGGGCGCTCTTTTGTGCGGGTTGACCTGCCCGGTCAGCCAGAAATTCCGGCGGTGGTATCGGCGGTAGGAGAAACCACCCTGTCTACAGAACTGCGGCGGGGGGAGGCCACCATCCGCACCGTGGAGCACCTGCTGGCGGCGCTGGCAGGGCTGGGCATTGATAACGCCCGCATTGAAGTAGATGGGCCAGAAATTCCGTTACTCGACGGGTCTGCTCTAGAGTGGGCCAGGGCCATCGCTGAGGTAGGCCGGGTCAGCCAGGGGGCGACCAAAACCGAGTTTCCTCTGCCCCAGCCCGTGACCATTCATCACAAAGATGCCTTTGTAGCAGCCTTCCCCGCATCGGAACAACGGTTCACCTACGGTATTGACTTTCCCCTGAAAGCCATTGGCAACCAGTGGTTTAGCTGGTCACCGGGGGCTGATGCGTCAGCCGCTGATGGGTTTATGGCCGCAGTGGCTCCGGCCCGGACCTTTGGCTTTGCCGATCAAATCGAATATCTCCAGAGCCAGGGGTTAATTCAAGGCGGTAGCCTGGAGAACGCCCTGGTGTGTGGCCAGGAGGGATGGCTCAATCCTCCCCTGCGGTTTGATAATGAGCCAGTACGCCATAAAATGCTGGACCTGATTGGCGACTTGAGCTTATTGGGGAGTTTACCCCAGGCCCATGTGGTGGCTTACAAAGCCAGCCATCGCCTACATTTAGAGCTATCCAGAACCATCCAGCAGCACCGAGGGGGAGGCCAGCAGGAGGGCGATGAGCCCACTTGAGGTAGCACGGGGAGGAGATGTCGTTTCTCCTGTCCAGAGCCACCCCTTGCTGCGGAAGAGCAGGGTACCAGGGCTGGCAGTCGCAGTTTAGAGCATGGCGATGGGGCAGAGGGTTGGGGTTGGCCTCAGCCACTCGACGGGTGAGTTAATTTCCCTGAAGGTGCCGTCTAATGGCAGAATCAATCTAAACCTTGTCCAGATCCAGAAATGGGGGTTTATTTTAGGGAAACGACAGATCTTGAGCTGGACTTAGTATAAATTTGCCTGCGGTGGTCAAAATAACTTGGCCCTGGGGCCAATCGGAAATGGTTAAGGGGGAAGATAGTAAGACTGTGGTTGATGTAACTTCATCGAATGCCGTGCAATCTGGCACTCCAAAGCTTGAGACACCCGCCGAGGAGACCAACCGGGAGTTTTCGGCGGCAGAAATCTATGCGCTACTGCCCCACCGCTACCCGTTTGCCCTGGTAGATCGCATTACCCACTATGTGCCCGGCCAGTCGGCTATCGGTGTTAAAAATGTAACCCTGAATGAGCCCCACTTTCAGGGGCATTTTCCGGGGTTCCCGATTATGCCGGGGGTGCTGATTGTGGAATCGATGGCCCAGGTGGGTGGGGTTGTGTTGACCCAGATACCTGGAGTTAAAGGTCTGTGTGTCTTTGCTGGCATTGATAAGGTAAGATTTCGGCGACCGGTAGTGCCCGGTGATCAACTGATCATGTCGGTAGAACTGCTGGCCATTAAGCGCCTTCGCTTCGGCAAAATATTTGGCCGGGCTGAGGTCAACGGTGAGTTGGCCTGTGAAGGTGAAATGATGTTTTCTGTTGTTGACTCAGCTCCGGCAGACGGTCGGTTTCGTTGATGCATGTGCGTTTACCTCAAAATCTGGGTTCCGGAGGCATGTCTTTGACTACCCTGATTCACCCGACAGCTGTAATTCATCCCGGTGCGAATCTCCATCCAACGGTTAAGGTTGGTCCCTACGCGGTGATTGGGGAGCATGTCACCATTGGTCCTGATACGGATATTGGGGCCCATGTGGTCATCGATGGCCATACCACCATCGGTTCCGAGAATCGGATTTTTCCTGGGGCAGCCATTGGGCTAGAGTCCCAGGACCTAAAATACGACGGCTCCATCAGCCAGGTGGTGATCGGTAACAACAACCTGATTCGGGAATATGTCACCATTAACCGGGCCACCAATGCCGGCGGGTTTACCCTCGTGGGCGACAATAACCTGCTCATGGCCTATTCCCACGTCGCCCACAACTGTGTGGTAGAAGATAACGTCATCATTGCCAACTCGGTGGCCCTGGCTGGCCATGTTCACATTGAATCGGGAGCCCGCATCAGTGGCATTGTTGGGGTGCACCAATTCGTTCGGGTCGGTCGCCTGGCCATGATTGGCGGTCTGACCAGAATCATTCGCGATGTGCCTCCCTTTACCCTGGTCAATGGCAACCCGGCGGAGGTGCGGGGCTTAAACCAGGTAGGGCTGCAGCGGGCGGGTCTAACCGAAGACCGAGGCGGCCAGTCCTACCGGGAGCTGAAACAGGCCTACCGGCTGGTCTATCGCTCTGGGGAGTTAATTACAGACGCCATCGCCAAGATGGAGCAATCTAATCAAAATGAACTGGTCGCCCATTTTTGCAATTTTGTCAAGGCTTCCCAGGAAAGTGATCGTCGGGGCTTAACCCCAGGGCGAAAAAGGGGCAAGGGCGGTAGAGATGACTAGCGTGGCCACCGGCAACTCTGGTACGTCGTCGCCGAGGCGACGAATTTTCATCAGTACCGGTGAGGTTTCGGGAGATCTGCAGGGCGCTCTGCTGGTGGAAGCGCTGTACCAGGTCGCGGCAGATCGGGACATAGATCTGGAAATTTACGCCCTGGGGGGAGAACGTATGGGCCAGGCCGGGGCAAAGCTGCTGGGGGACACTACCGCCCTTGGCTCGGTGGGGGTTTTTGAGGCCATTCCCTACATTTTGCCCACCCTGCAACTGCAAAAGCGCGTCCGGGCTGATCTGCTGAAATATCCGCCCGACCTAGCAGTTTTGATTGACTACATGACTCCCAACCTGAAAATTGGTCGGGATCTCCGTCGCTTTTTTCCCGGGGTGCCGGTGGTCTATTACATTGCTCCCCAGCAGTGGGTATGGGCCTTTTCCCAGAAAGATACAAAGCAAATTGTGGGCAATAGCGATCGCATGTTAGCCATTTTTCAGGATGAAGCCAACTACTTTCGGCGGTTTGGGGCCGACGTCAAGTGGGTGGGCCATCCCCTGGTAGATCGCTTCCCCGTCCCGCCCGACAAACCGGCAGCCCGTCAGGCATTGGGGATAGCCCCGGAAGATGCCGTCATTACCCTACTGCCCGCCTCTCGCCAACAGGAACTGAAGTACCTCATGCCCCGCCTGATGCAAGCTGCCCGACTACTGCAGGAGCGGAACCCGGAGCTAAAAATTTTACTGCCGGCCTCCGACAGCCGGTTTCTGGCGGTCTTCGAAACCGCCCTCAAGCAGTACGGGCTGCGGGGACGAGTGATCACAGAACAAACCCAGCAGGCCATTGCCGCTGCCGATGTAGCCATTGCCAAATCAGGTACGGCCAACCTGGAAATTGCCCTGATGAACGTGCCCCAGGTGGTTGCTTACCGCCTTAACCCCATCAGTGCCCGGTTGGTTTACTACATTGCCAGATTTAAAATTTCCTTTGCCTCGCCGGTAAACCTGGCCGTCAACAAAGCCGTGGTACCGGAGTTTTTGCAGTGGCAGGTCACCCCCCAGGCGTTGGCCGACACCGCCTGGGATTTACTCACCAACCCTACCGCCCGACAAACCATGCTCAACGGCTACCAGGACGTTCGCCAGGCCCTGGGAGAACCCGGCGTATGTCGTCGCGCCGCCGCCGAAATTTTAGACTGTCTACCCGTAACCTCTGCGCTAGCATGACAACGATTAAATCCGTTTGCCCACTTGGTAACGGAACTCACTAAAATTGTTATGCTTTGACGAACATTGCGATACCACGTTGGTAACAACTGCTGTGGCACGAGGAGGCGTTAGTGAACATTCCTGAATTATTTGCCAGGGGCGGCATCGCCATGTGGCCCCTGTTGTTTTTATCAATTTTGGCCCTGGGTACGATTTTAGAGCGTCTCTGGTTTTGGTCTCGCATTGTGACCCGCGAGCGCGAGGTGTCTGGACGGGTGATTGAAGCCGCCCGCCGGGAATGGCCCGCTGCCACAGAAATTGCCCACCGTTCGAGTGCCTTGCCCATGGGGCGGTTCCTCTATGCTCCGCTTAAGCTGCAGTCCCCAGAGCCAGAGGTGTTTCGTTTAGCCCTGGAGTCAGCAGCCAACGAAGAGCTCGCCGTGATGAGCAAAGGCGACAAAATTCTGGAACTGGTGATTGCCCTGTCTCCGCTGTTGGGGCTACTGGGTACCGTACTGGGGTTAATTAACTCCCTGGGGTCGATTCAAATTAGCGACCTGGGCAGTGGGGATGCCACCGCCGGAACCTCCCTCGGCATTAGCGAAGCCCTGATCAGCACCGCCACTGGCCTGATTATTGCCATCGTTAGCCTGGCCTTTTATCGGCTGTTCCAGGGGTTGGTATTCGGCCAGGCAAAAATGTTTCGAAGGGCCGGCAGCGAACTGGAGTTGCTGTATCGTCAGAGCTGGGCTAAGAACCCGGGGCAGCCCTTCTCGGCCCAGGTAGAGCCAGCCCCTCCCATCGCTGAACCGCAGCCTCAACCTTCTCCCCAATCGTCGCCCAAACCAGATACCACCTTTTAATACCAGATCAGGTAGCCTGCCAGGATTTACCCTGGTGGGTGCAGCCCACCCTATGGCTACGGCAGATCGAGGTTTTCGGCGCTCTGCATGAGTTGATTAAAGCTTGCTTCAGCGCCATTCAGCCCTACACCCATTCTTGCGATGAAAGTTGACTTACTGGATACTCCCTCCGAAGACGTCCGGCTAGAACTGATTCCGCTTATTGACGTCATTTTCTGCATTCTGACCTTTTTTATCCTGGCCGCAGTGGGGCTGACCCGGCAGCAGGCCATTGACCTGGACCTACCCTCAGCCGAAACCGGGCAACCTATTCCGGGACAGGTGGGGCAGGGAGGTATCAGCGATCGCCTCTACGTCAGCATCGACAGCCTGGGACAAACCTATCTCGACCAGCAACCCGTTACCCTCGATTTGCTCTACGACGTGCTGCTGCAGTTTAACCAGGTCAGCCCGAATGGCCTGATTGTGCTGTATGCCTCCCGCGATGCCCGCTACGAAGATGTGGTCACCGTGCTGGATGTGTTGCGTTCCGTTGGGGGCGACCGGGTTGCCCTGGCTACCATTCCCCGCAATGTAGACGCCAATCCCGAAGGAGACCCCCTCAACCTGTCCCCGGAAGAAGCCCCAGGGGAAGATCCCTTTGCCCCCATTTCGCCGCTATCCCCCGATGGCTCAAGCCTACCTTTTGAAGACGATAGTCCCTCGGATTTACTGACCCCCGAAAGCGAGCCTACCCCCACCCTGCCTTAACCCTGGCCCTACTGCGACAGTTTCCATCTGCCTGGTGCGCCCGATTCAAAATATGCGTCTTCGCTGATGCTGGCTTTAGCACCACGGAGTTGCTTCCCAGCCGACAGGTTAGAATCGGGCTTAGTGAAGTGTCGCATCATCCTTCGCCCAGAGGCAGGGTTTGATATTCAAGCTGCCTTATCTACCAGGCTCTGGGCTGAAAACTCTTGTCGTTAGCCAGCTCGACCGAATCACCGCACTGCCGGATAACAAATAACCCCTTGCGGTAAGCGTAGCGGTCTATGTCTTTAACACATTCAATCGCGGCAACGGCTCCATAAATCTGATGGTTCACTCGTTCGGGGAAGGCTGGCTTGAATCGCTGTAGTGACTCACAGAAAGCATCGACATCCTCTTTTGTCAGTCGCGATTTCCCTTCAACCACCACGGCCACATCTCCATTCACCGCCAGAATGTCAACTTCCATCCGGGCTCCAGGGATATCTGACACAGCCCGACGGTAAAGATGCCTGATCTCAATGCCCCGCTCTTGAAATAGGCGCAGCACTGCTGGAGCAACTATGTTTTCCACAAAAAGACCCCAGCGGTCTCCTAATCGGCTTACCTCGCGGCTGGCATTGGTGGCAAGCTGCTCTAGCCGCTCCATGCGTCGGTCGGCTTCAGCCGCACGTCGGTCAGCTTCAGCTTTGGATTCTGCCATGCGCCGATCGAACTCGGCTGCGGATGCTTGCAAGTCGGCCTGGGATGCTTTGAACAGGTCGTAGATATCCTGAAGGGTTACGGAGTCTGCCATGGGTGCTGTAGCCGAGGGAAACGATCCGCTTACCTCCCATTATGCCTGACCCTACAATCCCGTAGGATGGATTAGCGCAGCGTAATCCATGCGGTGCTATTAACAGCAGCCACCAAAGTACTTACTGATAGACATCGCGACGGTGACGAACGCGAGTGACCACAATGAGTTGAGCATCGTTGTCAATCTCATAAATGACACGGTAGTCTCCAACTCGGATGCGATACAGATCCATCGCACCGGCTAACTTCTTAACGCCAGCAGGACGAGGTTCACTTTTGAGGGCGTTGATAGCTTTGCGAAGACGAGCCTTGACATCTTGGCCAAGTTTACGAAACTCTTTGGCGGCAGAGGCTTTGAACTGAATTTCATACTGCGCCATCGCTCTCGGTTTCCTGACCCAGTTCAGCTTCTAGCTCATCCCAACCAACGGTTGTTTCTTCGGCACGGGAACGGGAGACTAGAATGTCGTAGACATCTTCCCACAGGTCGCCCCATTGCTTGAGATCGAGCAGAACGGCTGTTTTTTCTCCGTTTTCGTTAACTAAGAACTGGATGCCGTCCATACCCTTCCCTCTTTTGCACAATCTATGCCAGGCTTGTACTGCCATTTCAACTATAGCCAATCCGGCAGCGAAGAATCGGCATAGTAACCATGCTAAGAAGGCAAACTGTGGTAGCGTCGCTCTTGGGAACATGCCCGGCAAGTTGGCCCTATTCGAGCTTTCACCGTTTTGTAGAAACAGGCATTTACAACCGCGATTGGGGCAAAACTTCCGTTGCTGGCGTACCTGCGGTTAGCAACCCGTAAACCAGTAGAATGGACTAGCGCAGCGTAATCCATGCAGTGGAGAAAGTTTTTAGGCGAGAATTACATCGAATTGTACGTTCCGCTGCCACCAATATATTCTACAGGCTCCAAATTAAAGACTTTTATTATCCCATGAGGTAATTCTTTTACTATTCAAAGCCACAACTCTATTCTGCAGGTTTTTAGCAATAATTTCACCTGTAATAGCGCCATCTAAGTTGTCTGCAAAATATGAGGAATGTGCCTGAATGGCAGCAACTACCATTGCTCCATCTTGCTTTCCTATGCTTCTCAATAAAGGTTCTTGTGCATTTGCATTTAACCAAACAAACTGATCAACAAAAAACAATCGTTCAGACACCTCATCTTTTATAGCGGATTTCATGGGATAGGCTATCAAATCCGATGAGTGAATTACATTCACCCATCTCAGAGGATAATTGCGATCGGAGTCCTCATTTTCCTGTGAGTCGATAAATTCATTCAGTAGCGAAAAGTCAATATCTAGAAAGTGCTTGATAAATAGCAGGGGTGAACCCAGAGTCGTGATACTTTTAAGACTTAGATGATACATATAATCCCGGAATCTTAAGACATCAGGATCACCTTTTACATCTGAAGAAAACAAAAGATCCCAAAGGATGAGACATCCCAAAGAATGTGCAACAAAGTGAACCTCTTCTTCTTGTGGATGATTTTTGATAAATTGAGCAAACTGACGGATTATTGTTTTGCGTATTTCTCGACCTCTATCAACGTTCTGATAGTTTAGAAAGTCACCCAAGAAATCGTTGATAAACTGAAATCTACGCTCTTGATATCGATAGACATCATTTCGCAGCCATCTATCAATATCATGCTTAGAAATAGCTTCTTTGACATCTGACTTGATGAAGTCAATAATCTGCGCCCTCTTATTGTTAAACTCGTTGCCCCAAAAACTGCCATAACACAGCGGTTGACTGGAATCATTGAAATGGCGTTTTATATTTCTGATGATAATCGCGGCATAATCAGAATCTCTAGTGCCAACACCATGAATGAAGAATACAAGCATCTTATCTCCGCTCAATCATAAAAATGGGCCTAACTAAAATTAGTAAGACGTACACATTTGGCAAAAAGGAAGATAAATTCAGAATATAGATGCAGACAAATATTTGATTATTCTAAACAGATTAAATCCATGTTTTCCGATCACGAAAATACCTATCTGAGTTATAAAAAATCGCAAAAATCTCTTCAAAAAATGGAAATACATGGCAACCTAGAACTTCAGCCTGTCTACCTAGTTCTGATAGGATCTCAACCCAGTACCGAATGATCTGAAGAACGTAAAGCTGTCTATATGGAGCAACAGCCTTAAATATCTCAGTGCTCAAGCAAGCTTCAGCAGGATTAGTGATAGGTTCACCAGTTTCAGAAATGTAAATTGTGGTGGATACATTATTCAGTAATAGATTTGAAATAGCTTCGTAATTAGCTATAATCTCCTTTTGCCTAGGAGGCGAAACATGCTTTTTATATAGCAAGGGGTCTACAAAATTAAACCACTTCGCGATCGGATCGTTTTGGTTGTGCGTTCCAACAAGGAGATTAATATTACAATAACGATCTCCCTTTCCGAAGTCATTAAGAACATCAATAATTGACTGATGTATTTCCCCGGAAATATCGTTTAAAAATTTAAAGGAAATCGATCTTCTGCCGACAATTAATTTGGAATATGAATACAATTTAGTTAAGTCATGTCCAAACTTTTTCCTGAGTTCTACAGAAGTCGGAAAACTTGCTCCATTTTCAATATAAGTATCTAACAGATAACAAAGTTTTCCTATTCTCTCTAAACCCGTTGATAAGCTTGTGAATGCCTGAGCATAAATACCTTTTTGAGAATAATTTGCTTGTCTAATCTGAGTCGCTCCAGCACCCAGCATCTCCCTGGTAAAATGTGCTTCATTAAGAAAAGCGTTACGAATCGTATTAGAATCGTTTATATTCATTGTATGACTTAACTATGCAAATCAACATTCTTTCACTGGAAAACTTAGTTAGTCTTCCATGAGTAAATTTTTAGGCACTCCTTGTTATATCTCACACCATTAGAAAGAAGAGTCGTATCCGAACTGTCTTCATTCGTGTCGCAGTATACAGCGGCAGGACTTCCAGACGCAGGGAAATCATATCCTGCAATACCACTTCTAGATTCGGAAGAACTATCGCTATTAGGATTTGTTTCCACATTTATTGTCGTAGTCTGGATAGAAGTTCTGCGTGGAAGAGCGCAATAACCCAAACTTGATATTATTATCCCAAGAAATACTATCGATATGGTCATAAAGATCGAATTAATAAATTTAGTGCTATCCACAAAATGATCTTTTTTGAATTCAAGAATTCTGTGCCACTCTAAAGTCTTTTGATCTGATTCAAATTCATGAATGGCAATTATGAGCACTTTAGGAACACATAAATCGTTGAACAAATCAATTATTTTTGGAATACAAGATAATGGCTGTAGGGTTGAGTTTGGATAAATTTTGAGCCGAAGACCATTTTCACCATACCTTTCTGCTGTAACTTTGAGGTTCCGAAATTTTAAAGTTTGCTTAACAAGTTCTGCAATCGCATCCATGTCTCCTTGCTTAGCAAGTTCCTTCAAGTCATGTAATGAGTTATTGTCCATATCACTTATCTCTGAAAACAAAAAAGCTACATACGTTAAGTTTTCCCATCAGGTCAATTACGCCCCTATTTTGAGTAAAACACTTTACTTTTCTCAACACTCTTGCCAGTCTTATGTCTTGTAGATTTATACAGAATCCAAATGCGTTAGCGGTGATGTGAAGTTTCCTCGCAATACTTATGTACTTATGAGTTGTGCATATGGGAAGGCAGGCTGTGAAAAACGCAGCCTGCCTTTGAGTTTTGTTTCGTTTTTTCTTTGGGTAGCAGCTACAAGACTTCTAATACTCAAAGATGGCTAATCAAAAAGAGCCTTTTTAAGTCCAAAAGCTGCTAAGCCAACAACTGCCCCAGCAGCTACAACAGGAGCTGCAGTTATTGCAACAGCTGTGCCACCAACAGCCAAACCCATACCACCTACTGTTGCAGCTACTCCTGCTCCAGCTGCTGCTCCTCCAGCCGTGAAGGCAGCAGCCTCTCCCAAGCTCTCACTGTTACCGTTATTTTGGTTGCCAAAGTTAGCCATATTCTTCTCCATCATTTTCTGGATAGCTATATCTAGAGCTATATATCCATCACATCTCATATCAATGAGATGTGAATCTGCAAATACGAAGATGAAATCAAATCTTTATGTGTGTAAAGCCAACTCAGGCTAAGTTAGCCCAACGTAATCAAGTAAGTGAACCTTTTGGAACCAGACTCTGTATAAAAGTTGATGTTCTAAAGGCAGCACAACGCATCTTACGGCTTTTATTAGTCCTCAACAATAACCCCAAGATAAAGCCGCACGAAGTCCTTAGCTGCCAAAGGATTCAGCGTCTTAAGCGCCTGTGTAATCTGCGCAATATTCTCAGCAGTGGGGTCAAGCCCATGGTACCAACGTCCCACATTAGCTCGACTAATTCCCATCGTCACCGCCAGCTTATTCTGGCTAATGCCGTAGGTGTCTAAAACCCGCCTAAGCCGTTGCCCCATTTCGAGCACTTAACCAACCTTCTAGCGAGCGTTCACTTTCGCTACTGCGGCGACCGGCAAGTAAGCCTTCAATGCCAATATGTTCATCCAGGTCAGGCCACTCGATGGCGTATCCATCCCCAAGCAATTGCCAGTTGTTCCTTTCTCCTACAGAACCGTGTAACAGCCGAGGGTACCAGGCCAGAGGCACCGTAAGACTGCGACCATCGGCCAGCTCAACCACAAGCTTTTCGGCCTCAAAAGAGACAGAAGCCGCCAGGGGTTCCGTTTCAAGGGTCAAAGTAGTCACGCCATGCCTCATTTGCTAAAGCCCAGGGGCATGTTCCAGCCGTTCTGCAATCCAAATTTTGATGATTGATTGCCGACTTACCCCAAGCCGCATCGCTTCGCGATCAAGGGCATCAATCATCCATACCGGGAAATCAACATCGATTCGTCTTTGCTCATAACCAGGCCGCCTGATTTGGGTCAGATCAAGATCATCGAGGATATCTTCCTGATTGTCGTCAAACTTACGGTCAAATGCTTCTGCCTTCATGGTGTTGCTCTACACGTTCCTTACCACCTTCAGTCATCAACAATAACCCCAAGATAAAGCCGCACAAACTCTTTAGCAGCTAGAGGATTGAACGTTTTCAAAGCCTGAGTAATCTCAACAATTGTCTCCGAAGACGGCTCTCGCTGGTCGTGTACCCACTTAAATACAGCAGAGCGATCAATTTCCAGGGCAACCGCCAACTTGTTCTGGCTGATGCCGTAAGTCTCTAAAACCTGCTTCAGTGCTTGACTTGCCCTTCCCATGACTCAATACTTAATCATCTTCCTCTCCCTGAACAATCTTTCCTAAGTAAAGGTCTATGAACGCTTGAGCCGCTTCAGGATTAAGCTGGGTAAGGGCTGCAGTAATTGAGGTAATCGTATCCCCCACTGGATCAGTCCGCTCGCTCGTCCAGCGATAAACCACCGTGCGCTCAAGCCCCATCGTGACCGCAAGCTTGTTTTGACTGATGTTGTAGGTCTCCAAGACCTGCTTTAAAACTCGCCCTGCTTTTCCCATGCACCAATCATGTCAGTCCCGGAAGACATCTATCCATCATCGACAATAACCCCAAGATAGAGCCGCACGAAGTCCTTAGCTGCCAAAGGATTCAGCGTCTTAAGCGCCTGCGTAATCTGCGCGATATTCTCAGCACTGGGGTCAAGCCCATGGTACCAACGCCCTACATTAGCTCGACTAATGCCCATCGTCACCGCCAGCTTGTTCTGGCTAATGCCGTAGGTGTCTAAAACCTGCTTCAATGCGTCGCTTGCCCTTCCCATGACTCAATCCTGTCAGAGGATCTTAAGAAGGTAAATGTCTCACTTGTGGATACATGAGGATCGTGCTAATGTCACACTTGTGACTACATTGCATTTTTTTCATGTCCCAAGAATTCATCCCCAACACCGAAGTCTACTCTGCCCCTCCCGGCAGCCCTGCCCCAGCCGAACGCTCGGCTGAGCCTGGTCGAAGCCCCACCCGCGAACCTGTACTCATCACCGTCATCGGCTCAGCCATTGGGGTTGATCTGGTGATCAAAATTCTGCATCGTCTGGGCTTTGCCGAAGCTCGCGCCTGGAGTAAGCCCCAGGTTGACCCCAAAACCGGCAAGCCCATGCGAGTCCTCACCAAATGGATTCGGTATTGATCGGGAGAACTCCTTGTGAGCCGTAGTCCCATCAAGCAGCAACCTTGGTTCAGCCTAATTCTTCTCTTTCCAGAATCGTTTCAAGAGGAGCAACTAATGGCGGCAAACTACGGTGGATGGTCCTCCAGATCGTAGGCAAATCCACCTGAAAGTATTGGTGGGCTGCAACATTGCGCATGTCTTTCATCAATCGCCAGGGCAAATCAGGGTATCGCTGTTGCACCTCAGCAGGCATATTGGCCGAAGCTTCGCCGATAATGATGAAATCATAAAGCACAGCTTTGACGAGGGTTTCGTCGTCTTCGAAGGTTTCAAAACGCAGCCCAGCAGTGCGCTCCTGAATGGCATGAATTGCTGCCAGAATATCGCGAACTCGCAACCGCCAGTCTCTAGAAGACACGGATTGCATCCTTAATGACAGGTTCACGGAGGTGCGCTTTTAGAGCAGTGCGAGTACCAAGATCTATCTCACTACCTAAAAGATCCTCAAGATAATGCTGCACTCTAAACAGGTCGAACAAAGTAGGCTCGATGGTGAATTCAACTAAGAAATCAATGTCGCTTTCTGGACTATCCTCATCACGGGCGACAGACCCAAATAGCTCCAGGGTCTTGACGCCGAGGGCTTCAAGATTATTTCTATGGGCCTGGGTTAAAGCTATGACCTGCTTACGATTCATAAAACGTCGTCGTGACAAGAAGGATAGAAAAGTAGGGACTTACGAGGTTAGCGCATCTAATGTGCCTAAACGGCTCAAAGTATAGCTAGACCTGGCTTTAAGAATATTGAGGTGGTCAATGCGCGACAATGACTGGTCAAGTTGCTCAAGTTCTCCTTCTGAAAGCTGCCCCTCGGCATTTCGGATTAACAGGTCATCCAACTGAGACTGGCTCTTTGCAGAAAGACTACTTTCTGCAAGGGCAAGTAATTCTCCAAGGTTTAAGTCTGTTAGGAGTTCTGGGTCATCATCCCGGCTCGTGAGCCGCTGATACGTGTCGAAGTCCAGCACAACTCCAACCCTTTCGCCTGCTTCGTTAGTAATGTATTGAATGTCCTGAGCCATGGCTATTCAGTGTGCTGAACTAATTTTAGCTGATTCATATTGTCCAGGCCATCTGGGATAGCATTGCCGCTGAGCAAGCCTACCCTGATCTCACTAAGGCTCAAAAGCAAGAACTGGATCGACGCATCGAAGATGCTGAAGCTAATCCAGATGATGGTCTGACCTGGGCAGAGGTTAAAGCATCCATTAAGAGGCAGCAATGATTACGGTCTGGTGTTTCGCCCTGTCGTTCGCGACGAGTTAGACGAATCCCATGCACCAATCATGTCAGTCCCGGATGACATAGCTATCCATCATCAACAATAACTCCAAGATAGAGCCGCACAAATTCCTTTGCAGCTAAGGGATTGAACGTTTTTAGTGTCTGAGTAATCTCAACAATTGTCTCCGAAGACGGCTCTCGCTGGTCGTGCACCCACTTAAATACAGCAGAACGATCAATTTCCAGGGCAACCGCCAACTTGTTCTGGCTGATGCCGTAAGTCTCTAAAACCTGCTTCAGTGCTTGACTTGCCCTTCCCATGGCTTGATCGTCGCAAAGGATGGCGATGGGGTAAATGTTGTCTGCATCGACAACATCGGCTATAGTTCTTTTTGTGGTCGCTAAAGACAACATCAAGGATTTCCTTCCCATGCAAGAATTCATCCCCAACACCGAAGTCTACTCCGCCCCTCCCGGTAGCCCTACCCCAGCCAAACCCGCCCGCGAACCCGTGCTTATCACCGTCATCGGCTCAGCCATCAGCGTTGATCTGGTGATCAAAATTCTGCATCGCCTGGGCTTTGCCGAAGCCCGCGCCTGGAGCAAACCTCAAGTCGATCCCAAAACCGGCAAGCCCATGCGCGTCCTCACTAAATGGATTCGGTTTTGATCAATTTGCATTGGGTGCCCAGCAGGTAGCGCCGCCAGGGTCACTTAAATCAGGTATTACGCAGATTGATCACCCGATATATCGATTAATCTGGCAAATAACATTGATCCTACTCTCCAGGTAAACTCAGGCTAGGGGCGATCCTGACCAAATCAACCTCACCTCTCTGTGTCCAATGAATACCGAACAACAACTCCTCAAAACCTGGCGACAGTTGCCACAGCCCATGCAGCAAGAAGTGCTCGACTTTGCCCAGTTTTTAGTCGAGCGTCGTAGCTCTAAATCTGCCGAACCTCAACCAACCGTCCAACCCTCTGTTCTGGGTGAACGACTGCAGGCCATTCGCGACCAAATTGTTGAATCGGGAATACCCTTGCTAAATCCCGACGAAATAGAACAGGAAGTTTTAGACCGCCGAGGAGGCTATCAAGAATGACTGTGATTCGCACATTCCTCGACGCTGGTGTGCTTATTACAGCGGCTCGGGGTACTGGCGAAGATGCTGACAAAGCTCTGCAAATTCTTAAGAACTCTAACCGCAAATTTGCGGCCAGTCAATTCCTGAAGTTAGAGATTTTGCCTAAAGCCATTTTTAACCAGAGCCATCTGGAAATGTCATTTTATGAGGCTTACTTCGATGCTGTCGCCTTTTGGGCTACCAACATCGAAAACATTTTGATGGCAGGCTACCAAGAAGCCGCAGAGTTTGGCTTGGGTGCCATGGATGCCTTACATATTGCTGCCGCTGTGGCGACAGAGGCTGACGAGTTTATCACCAGCGAAAAACCCAGCAAGTCGATCTATCGTACGCAGAGTATCGCGGTCATTTCAATCGCTGATGCCACCTGAGCGCGAACTCGCAACCTCCAGTCTCTAGAAGATACGGAATGCATCCTTAATGACGGGTTCACGGAGGTGCGCTTTTAGAGCAGCGCGAGTGCTAAGACCTATGTCGCAATAAGATACAACCATTATTTACCCAAAACCGTTGAAACAATAACGGTTACGGTAGCAGCAGCGATCAGGCTGAATGCCAGTTGTACAACCCACTGGGTTGCCTTTTGGTAATTGTCAAACTTTTGGTTGAAGGCGTTTGTGTTCTGATTCGCCTGCTCAACCTCCTGACTCACCTGCTCAATCTCCTGGCGCAGTTCTCGTATTTCAGCCAGGATTTGCTCGGCTTGTGAGGGGCTAGCGTTGAAGTCGTCTGTAGCCTGTGCCATTGTTTGTGCAGGGAGAACGGCTGGAGTTTTGCGATATGGTTATGTCGCTATTATAGAAGTATAGTCTCATGCCTACCGCAGCGCAGGCTTTAGCTTGTGTGAGGGTTTGCCAAATGCTCTCCGATGGCTACCAGCCTATCCATGTGTTTCGGTACAACCCTAACACCAGAACAGTGTTTATTCTCGCTGGAGTGACTGAAAGCCTGGAAATTCTGGTTTTCGCCAATGGACAGTGGAGGTTTAACGATGACGAAGCTTGACTTTAACCAAATGTCGCGCCAGGAGTTGAGGGCTTATGTTTTGGCTCATCGAGACGATGATGAGGCGATTGAGGCTTTGATCAGGAGGGGTAATCCTGACAGCCCTGTATATCCGTTTCCCCAAACCGATGAAGACTTGAAGGCGATGGGGGAAATTTTACAGAAGAAGTTGGGTGGTTGACTGACCTTGCACCCTACGGCAGAGACGACAAGAAGGCAACCTCTGGCAGCGTCGTTTTGGGGAACACGCCCTACGCGATGAAGAGGATTATATCCGGCACTATGACTACATTCACTACAACCCGGTCAAGCATGGACTTTGCGAAAGCCCTGCGAGTTGGCCCTATTCGAGCTTTCACCGTTTTGTGGAAGAGGGCATTTACAGCCATGATTGGGGTATAACCCCATTACTGACTTCCTGCCTATAAAGGATAGAACGCCTCAAAAACGTTGGCTCTCTTGGGAACGTGGTGAAAAGTGCAGTTTATCAATGCTGAAATCCTTTTAAGATTAAGGTTCTTAGAAAGACTGCCTTCGATTTTCTATATCGAGAGGGATCAGTTTTTTGTGTAAGGGCCAATTAGCCGATCAACCAAGTTTTCCGCAAGCCTTGTAGGGCAGGCGTCTCGCCTGCTTAGCTGGGACAGGCAGGATGCCTATCCCCACAAGATTCTGAACTCCCCCCTATATCTCCTATAAACATCTATCACCCTGAATTCAGAAGAGCCAAAACGTTTAATATTTTATTGGCAAAACCACGTCAACAACCCTATTAAGTTTCAGACATTTAAACTTGGCAATTTATTGTCGTGGCAGATTATTTTTTATTCTCATCACTCTATAGATTCAATTTCTTGCGCTTTCTCCATGTTACGTAGAGCGTATTCTAAGTTTGGTTCATATTCAACTGCTTTCTGTTGAGCTGCATGATATTTTTCATGTGATTCTGGGATCAATTTCATTTGTGTGATCGAGTTTCTCCAAAGGGCTGCCACATATTCCCATTCTGATGCAGTTTTAGCTGTTTGTGTTTCCTCAGCGGCTCGCATAGCAGATTCAAGCGCATCATCATAAGCCTTGTCTATTAATTTGTCGGAACTTGCGAGAACATTCTCAATAGATTCTGAAGCAGAATTTTCAGGCGTTTTTTCGCCTAAGATATTGATTCCCTCGATTTTTCTGCTAATGAAACTAGAAACTGCTAATATGCATACAATAAGTAGAATTTTCTGTGGGACATTCTTCCCATCCCTCAGGAGAAAGTAAAGAAGAAATAAAGGAAAGAAAATTAGCGCAAGGCTTCCCAAGAATAGGGTTAGAACGAGGTTAGTTTCTTGCTTTGTTTTCTTAGGATCTCTATCAAACCATGGTACTGGCATAGGTCTATGCTCCTTGCATGAAATAAAGCTTGGGTTGGACTAGCGCTCAGCACAGTCTACGCAATTTGGGTAGATTCTCTTTTTTTAGGCTTGTTCTCCGGTGTCCATGCAATGTCTTACAAAACTAGAATTCCCTAATTTCTCCCATCATCAGCGCTTAGTACAGGAAAAATTACACACACTTCCTTGCCGATGCAAAGATAGCGCCTGTGCAATCTGCGCGATATTCTCAGCACTGGGGTCAAGCCCATGATTCCAACGCCCCACATTAGCTCGGCTAATGCCCATCGTCACCGCCATCTGTAGCTAACGCCGTAGATGTCTAAAACCTGCTTCAGTGCGTCGCTTGCTCTTCCCATAATTCAATCCTGTTACCCGCAAACCCATGCGCGTCCTCACCAAATGGATTCGGTATTAACCCAACAGCTAAGCCGAAATGAGTTCAATCTTCGGGCTTTCGCCTTCAGCGAGTTCATAGTTCAAGCGCTCAAAGCCAATCACGGCACCGGCCTGGTTCTTTATTAGTAAAACTTCTTCTCCGGTTTCCTCTGCAATAAACTCCTCGGATGGATCACCAAACCAGACCGTCAGGGTTTTGCCGAGTTCGTCGTAGTAAATCTTCAGGGTGTCCATAGAAGGGTGCCTTCCTTAATTTTATTGGTGCGGTAGGCCGTAATCAGAAAACCATCACCATTGAGATAGCGTGCTACAACGAGAGGGATAGGCAACGGTCCAGCGACCATACCTATCCCTATTGTCAGCTATTCGAAACAGCCCTTCCAGCCTCAACCAAGCCCCTCCGTCTTGGCAATCTCCAGCATGGTCTTCAGCACCGTATCCGGGTTCAGGCTAATCGAGTCAATCCCCAGTTCCACCAGGAAGGCGGCAAACTCAGGATAGTCGCTGGGGGCCTGGCCACAGATACCGATCTTGCGTCCGGTCGCCTTCGCTTTGGTGATCACCTGGCGCACCAGTTCCTTCACCCCGGCGTTGCGTTCATCGAAGATGTGGGCCACCAGGGCTGAGTCGCGGTCGAGACCCAGGGTGAGCTGGGTGAGGTCATTGGAGCCAATGGAGAAGCCGTCGAACACCTCCGCGAACTGTTCCGCCAGAATTACGTTACTGGGGATTTCGCACATGACGTAGACCTGCAGGCCGTTTTCGCCCCGCTTGAGGCCATACTTCTCCATGGTTTCCAGCACTCGCTTGCCCTCTTCGGGGGTGCGGCAGAAGGGAATCATGGGAATCACGTTGGTCAGGCCCATGTCGTCGCGCACCCGTTTGATGGCCTGGCATTCCAGCCCGTAGGCTTCGGTGTATTTCGGGTCGTAGTAGCGGGAGGCACCGCGCCAGCCAATCATCGGGTTTTCTTCCTTGGGTTCAAACTCGCGACCGCCCACCAGGTTGGCGTACTCGTTGCTCTTGAAATCAGACATGCGCACCACCACCGGGTTCGGGTAGAACGCCGCCGCAATCATGCCAACGCCGGTGGCCAGCTTATCCACAAAGAATTCGGGCTTGCTGTCGTAGTTGGCGGTGAGTTGGGAGATTTCCCACTTGGCGGCCTTGTCTTCTAGCTCATCGAAGTGCATCAGAGCCAGGGGGTGGGCCTTGATGTGGTTGGCGATGATGAACTCCAGGCGAGCCAGCCCCACCCCGTCGCAGGGGATGGACGCCAGGCCAAAGGCCTCTTCCGGGTTGCCCACATTCATCAGGATTTTCGTGCGCGTGCGGGGAAGATTATCCAGCTGGGTTTCCTGGATTTCGAAGGGCACCAGACCCGCGTAAACCTTACCTTCCTCGCCCTCTGCGCAGGACACCGTAACGGGCTGGCCGGTTTCGAGCACTTCGGTAGCGTCCCCGCAGCCAACGATTGCGGGAATACCCATCTCGCGGGCAATAATCGCAGCATGGCAGGTGCGCCCCCCCTGGTTAGTGATAATGGCGCTGGATTTTTTCATAATCGGTTCCCAGTCAGGGTCGGTCTTGTTGGTGACCAACACTTCCCCCTCCTGGAATTCGGCGATGCGGTGCACATCCATAATCACCCGGGCTTTGCCGGAGCCGATCATGGCACCGACGGCGCGCCCGGTGGTGAGTACATCCCCGGTGCCGGTGAGCCTGTAGTTCTGAATAATGTTGCCCGCCTTCTGGGACTGCACCGTTTCGGGCCGGGCCTGAACGATGAACAGCTCTCCCGTCAGGCCATCCTTGGCCCACTCAATATCCATCGGGGTGGCTTTGCCCCGGTGGGCGCTGTAGTGGTCTTCGATGATGCAGGCCCATTTCGCCAGGGTCAGCACTTCATCGTCAGTTACACAGAACTTCTTGCGGTCGGGTTCCGCCACGGGCACGTTCTTGGTTTGCTTACCGCCGCCGATGTCGTAGACCATCTTGATTTCTTTGCTGCCCAGGCGACGCTCCAGGATGGGGCGCTTGTTGTCTTTAAGGGTGGGCTTGAAGACAATGAACTCGTCCGGATTCACGGCCCCCTGCACCACGTTTTCCCCCAGACCGTAGGCCCCCGTCACCAGGGCGGCATGCTTAAAGCCGGTTTCGGTGTCGATGGAGAACATGACGCCGGAGCTGGCCAGGTCAGAGCGCACCATCTTTTGCACACCCACGGACAGGGCGACGGAGAACTCGTCAAACCCGTCGATGCGCTCGGCATACTGGTGGCGGTAGGAGATCGCCCGGTCGGTGAACAGGGAAGCGAAGCACTTGTGGCAGGCTTCCAGCACGGCCTTCGCCCCGTGGACGTTGAGGTAGGTTTCCTGCTGACCGGCAAAGCTGGCGTCGGGCAAATCCTCAGCAGTGGCAGAGGAACGCACGGCCACGTCCAGATCGCTGCTGACGGTGCGGCACTCGTCGGCGGCATCGCCTTCGTAGTTTTCGCAGGTTTCGTCCGTGGCATTGTAGCGATCGCACAATCTGAGATACGCACTACTAATCGCCGCTTCTAATTCTGGAGGAAACGGCGTATTCAGCACCAGAGATCTTGCCTTCTTACCCCGTGCCCGCAAATCCAGCACATCGTCCAGATCCAGCTCTGCAAATAGCTCCCGCAGTTGAGCTTCCAGCCCGGCCTTCTCAATGTAGTAGCGGTAAGCGTGGGCGGTGGTGGCGAATCCCGTAGGGACACGCACCCCCTTCTTGCCGAGCTGCTGAATCATTTCCCCCAGGGAGGCGTTCTTGCCGCCCACCATGGGGATGTCGTCAATACCGACCTCTTCAAACCAGAGAATAAAAGCGGATTCTTTGGATTGTTTTGAAGAAAGATTACCTTCGGGACGGTTGGACAGTACCATAGCTATCTCCAAAATCAGTAAAACGAAAATTACAGATGGATACTGCAAAATTCGGCATAGGAGCGGCTGACAACAGCAGCCTTACTGTTGTCGAGTAAACGTCAAAAGACGCTTTAGCTTTCAACCCTGACGCTTTGAAATTGGGGCAGAAAAACACCAGGATTTTAGATAAGCGATCCCTACAGGTGACGGAGCTTGACGAGAAAAATTGGGTAGTTGAGAGACATGGCAATTAGATAGAAGCAGCAAGGACCTCAGAGACACCCTTCACCCTATGGGGATCAGTGAAGCAGGTTTAGACTTCAACGGGATCAGGCAATAAACAGACAATAGAATCATTCCAGAGTTTGTGTCTAACAATCCCCAGTCAAAATTTATCGTGAGGATATCTCGCTCGCTCTAGCTCAGATTTACCCGGTTTATAAGGGAGTTAATCCAACCTTAGAGGCGAACTCGACTAATCTTTATTGCCCATGGTTCTATCCTAAAATCCTACAGGGGAAGAATGTATCAAGTGACACGGTTTCTTAATGTTCGTGTTTTAAATTGTTAACCTCTTATTAGAGGAAAACTTATCGATCCCCCAACCCCTGATTCATCGGCCTGGCTGGGATGATAGGGTCTACCTAAAAGGAGATGTCACCTGACAACGCTTCAAGAATTTGGCGAGCGCAAAACTGGTTGAGACGAAGATTGACTTTTCTTATAATTTCCATAATTTTCTATAGTTTTGCTGCTGTTTTATACACATAAACCGATGATTTAAACAGTACTCCCCCCGATCTGCAATCCCGATCTGCAATTAGGAAGATGGTGAGGAGAGTTTTCCTGTGGGAAAAAGGTTGAGGGGTAACTAAACCTTGGTCAAGTCCAAAAGTGGAGTTTTATCTTAGAGAAAACTACAGATCTTGAGCTGGACTTGATATAACCTCCGAATCTCAACACAGATACCCATCCCATCCACAGGTAATCTACGCAGAGAGGTTTTTGTCATGGAAATATTTGACTATGTCATACTCGGAGCTGGACTGGGGGGACTTTCCGCTGCGGCCTGCCTGACCCGGCAGGGCTATCGGGTGGCCGTTTTAGAACAGCACTACCTGCCCGGAGGCTGCTGCCACACCTTCGACTACGGCGACTATCGGTTCTGTGCCGATGTGCACTACATTTACCAGTGCGGTCCCAACCAGACCGTGAGCCAGTTTCTGGACTATATCGGACGGGAAGTGACGTTCAATTCCCTCGATCCGGACTGTATTGACCGGGTGATTACCCCCGATGTGGATTTCGCCATCCCCCTCGACTGGGAGAAGTTTCGGCAACGGCTTCTGGCAGAGTTCCCGGAAGAAAGCGGTCCCATCAACACCTACTGCGACGAAATTAAGCGCCTCCACGATGAAGTTCGTCAGCTCGGGCAGGAGGTGCGCTGGTACGACCAGAAGTGGACCGACTGGCTGAAGCTGCCCAAGTATTGGAACCTGTTCCAGAAGCGCACCTGGACTCTGCAAGACCTGTACGACCATGCCGGGCTATCTCCCAAACTGCAGGACCTGCTGGCGGGTCAGAGCGGCGACTATGCCCTGCCCCCCAGCGAAATTGCGCTGCTGACCCACACCGCTCTGGTTTGGGACTATTCCGAAGGGGCCTACTATCCCAAATACCACTTCAAGGGCTTTGTGGATACCATCGTGGACGCCATCATTGAAGGCGGCGGCACCATCCGATACATGACCCCCGTAGAGCATATTGAAGTGGTGGACGGCGACGTGAAATGGGTCACAGCGGGAGGCACCGACTTCGTAGCCACCCACACCTACATCAGTGATCTCGATCCGAAGCTGACCGTCAACCTCATGCATGGTGCCGCCCTCAGCCCTGCAGAACGGCACCGCCTGACGGACTATGACTATTCCGCCAGCGCCTTCAATATTTATCTGGGGTTGGATAGCCGCTTTGAACCCGAGAAATATGACATCGGCAACTGGAACATCTGGTACTACCCCAATGGCAACCTCAACCTGTCCTACCGGGAGCAGCTGGCCGGGAATCTGGAGCATCCCTGGATTTTTCTCTCCTGCCCGACGCTGAAATCTACCGCACCGGGGATGGCTCCCGCAGGCCACCATGTGCTGGAAATTGCCACCGTCTGCCCCTATGAACCCTTCAAGCAGCTCAAAGAAACGGACCTGAGAGCTTACAAAGCTAAGAAACAGGAAGTCTACCAATCCATCATGACCAGCGTGCGGGACCTGATTCCCGATGTGGACCAGTACGCCCGCATGAAGGTCTACGGTACCCCCACCACCAGCGAACATTACCTGGGCCAGCCCCACGGCAACATCTACGGAGCTAAGCTGGTGCCTCCGCAAGTCGGACTCAACCGTTTGGGATATCGGACTGAATTACCGAACCTCTTTTTGGTGGGGGCCAGCGCAGGCTATCCCAGCGTTCCGGGGGTGATCAGCAACGGCATGGATGTGGTGGAGCTGCTGACCGGCAGGAATGTGCGGCAAGAGACGGTGGCAGTCAGGTAACACCTTTCTCCTAGGTAGTGATATTTCAAGGGCGGTAAGCCCTAAGCTTTATATCCAATACTAGATGGCACAATTAAATCACCGTAGCGCGATATTTGTTGGGTACGTTAGGGGGTTGAAAAAGTTTAAGATCATAATTCTGAATAGCCTCCACTCCAGTTGGGATTGACTTACGGCTACAAAGTATGAACTTGTCTTTTAACAGCTTCTGAGGAACGGGACTTCAATAATGTAGGATAGCCTTCCCGGCTGTCCGAAGGTAGGCAAAATACTAACCCGACAAAACTTGGATGTTATAAAATCCTAATCTTCTTAGGGTTCTTCCAATGTGGCTTTTGATGACCTATTCCAGTCGTCTGGGATATGGTTGGAGCTGCGGTCGACAGCGCAAACAGCCCGATGGGATTAGCTATCGGGCTGTTTCTGTCAAGTTTAATTTTGTTCTGAGAAAATGCCAATAAGCTTCAGAAATTGCCGGCCTATAGGTGAAGGCAATCTTGTTTAAGTTGTTCCTGTTGAAGACGATAGCCTCGTTTGAATATAGGCTTAAGGAGATGGGGCAGTTCCCTGCTGTGTTGACATGATGATGAGATCAAAACATTACCAGCACGAGATCAAAACAGACCATAAGGGGCAAGGTGCCATTAATCAAAGATTTCTCGGAACAGAATACCCAAAGCTTCGCCCAAAGGATCATTATTGTTATTGGCAGGAGTAGATCGTTGATCTGCTTGGGGATTGCCAATTGGATGGAAAGCTAAACACTCTTCCGTAATGGGTTGCGCCAGGTTTACTAAATCCATCGGATCTTGAGCGAAAGCGTTGATTTGTTCTGTGGTGTAAGTTTCAAACAGATTACCCACAATACAGTTACAAGCAGGCGTGACTTGTGCAGTTGTGTATCCCTGACTAACTAGTTCATTAACAATTACATCTCGAAATTCTCTCCGTGAAATAGTTGTGGCTTGTGAAGAAGACGGGAAAGAAGATGGCCTCTGCTGTGGCTGTGATGGCAAGTTCGTGTAAATCGGTCTTTGCTCGGAAATCGCTAACTGAGCATCGGAAACTTGGCTGTGACCAAAAACGCCCACCCAGATGTCATACTGTCCTGAGAGAGGGCGCGTCAGCAAGACTTGGGGATCGCGACCGTTAAAGTCATCGTTGCAATACCAACGACCATCAGGCCCATTAATCACCAAGGTCGTATCAACATTTGCATAAGTGTTGAAAACCAGTTGAGTATTGCCAGAGTAGTCGGCATCGTAATTTAACCGGTAGTCAGGTTGGGAAGCATTGATAAAACCAGTACAGCTATTGCCTAGACGCATGTCGCTGACGTTGTCATAGCCACCTGCATCAATACTCGTATAGAGCGGTGATGGAGTAAACCCCGCCCTGAGATAAACGTTGCCGTAGAGCGGAGAGGCATTTCGATTAGGATATATTTGGGCCATTAACTTAGATGATGTCGCGGGCATTAACCAAATGCCTAGACTGGCGATACCAATCCCTAAGGCATGAATAGCGATGTGAGACATGGTTGAATCCTCATAAACGAAATAAACGAATACGGTAGTTGTTCTCTCCTTTGTAAAAGCAATTCTGAAAAGGCTCCAGAAGTGTTAACTAATAACGTTTGAACTTTCTATATTTCCAGGATGACGACCAGAGTGAAAAATGCCTTTAAGATTTCTGCGATTTTTATTGCAAAATCTTGCACTGGTTGCCCATAAGCAAAGAAAATGGGCATCCTAAAATAGTGAACAAATATGTCAAGGATACAAAAAAGTGACCTTATTCCCATCCGGAAAAAATTAATTATATTTTATGAAGAAAGTTGATCTGACTGATACTCGTGCGATTACTACTGTTGTGCCAGATTCGCCTATTCGTCCTTTAGGAGCTGACTGGCGAAGCGTGTTTGTAGCAGAATATTTTTTGCCGCCCTGGGAGGTTACGAATAGTATATTTTCGCAACATCTGGTTGCGATCTCTTGGGCAAAGAGCGCGAGATTAGAGATGCAATTAGAGGGTCGTTGGCAGTCTGAAGTTTGCCCACTTAATTCGATCAGCATTGTACCAATGGGTCAAGAGCTAAACACCCGATGGCTGTCGCCGATACACTGTCTGCACATTTGTCTAACTCCGCAGTTCTTGGCACGGGTAATATATGCAGACACGACGGACAATGCCCCCACTTTACGGACCTGTTTCAATTTTCAAGATCCGTTGGTTACGCAAATAGCGATCTCCTTACGAACCGAACAATCGGCCCATGAAGGGGGCGATCGCCTTTATATGGAGACATTAGCCATGACTCTGGCTGTTCATTTGCTTAAGCACTATGGTCAGAGCAGCTCATCGCTAACAGATACCAGTAAGTTTCAGCCTCATGGCAACTTGCAAAGTGCGGTCGAGTTTATTATGGACAATTTGGAACAGTCGCTATCGTTAGATATTCTGGCCCAGCTAGCGCAGATGAGTCCATCCCACTTTGCTCATTCATTCAAAAAAACGATTGGGGTTAGTCCCCACCGTTTCATAGTGCAAAAGCGTGTTGAAAAAGCTCAATATCTATTGCAAAAATCTCAACTGACAATTGGTGAAATTGCTTGTCAATGCGGGTTTGCGAGCCAGAGTCATTTAGATAACACCTTTCGTAAGACCGTAGGAACGACCCCCTTGAAGTATCGCCAACAATCATAAAGTCTATTTGAGATCTTTTGATGAGTTATGCAGGAACTTAGTTTTTTTCATGATTTAATTTCTATTGCAGGCGAAGGGTAGAATAAGACACTTTGAAGGCCAAAGCTTCCTATTCGCTGAGAGTGCAGAAGTTCGCAAGTGTCCAAACCAGGTCTTCGAGCGCTATATAGTCCGTTTCGTTAGAAGTTGCTAAGAAAAGAGTTCACGCTTTGCTGCCGAAAGTCCATCCCCATTGGGATAGAGGCGTTCAAAATCAGGATCTAAAAACTTTACAGAGCCCTAGCATCTGGCTTGGTCAAAGCTCATTTTACTCAGAAGAGTCTGCCAAAAAGCTTAAGAGTGCAATATCTCGTTCAACTTCGACTCTAGCTCGGCGAGTCGCTTGTTCTTTTGCCTCAGTTCTTCGGTGCTCTTCCTCAGCTCGTGCATTCTCTGCTCGTGCGCGATCCTCGCGTCTTCGTTGCTCTTCTTCAATTCTTCGTTGTTCTTCCGCAACTCTTCGTTGCTTTTCCTCAGCCAGGCAATCTGTTTCTCGGTTTCGACGGTCCCACTCAAAGCCGAAATTAACCAGCGCCACCAGGATGGCTGCCACAGTGAGTCGGTTACCCCAGAGTCGGGGGTTGGCGACTTGTCCGAGGAGGGTGAAATCGGTTTCATCGTAGAATCTCAAAAAGGCAATGCTGATGATCAGGATGGTGAGCGTGGTTCCGGGTATTAGCGAAAGGAAATTAACCCATCGGTTCATGGTGGCTGGCGATTGCCTGATTGAGTCTATTGTAAATTCCCATTAGCCGAGGCAATCTGCGATCGCAGCTAGTATCCGATGCTCAAGCCAGACTGGAAACCGCCCCACTACCCTGGCAGAGCCGGTAGCAACAGAGTGACAAAGTAATACACCAAGGCCCCCGTAAAGACGTAGCTATCGGTTCGATCTAGAATGCCGCCATGGCCTGGAATCAATACTCCTGAGTCTTTTACTCCCGCGTCGCGTTTCATCAAAGATTCTGTCAAATCCCCCAGCAGGCTAGAGGTGCCCACCATCAGGCCAAAGCCGGCTCCTGTAACAATCCAAATCGGCCAGCCCAGCGCATGACTGCCGTACAGGGCCACAGCCATACTGGCAACCATGCCGCAGACCGCACCTTCTACGGTCTTTTTAGGGCTGATGTTAGACAGGGGGGTGCGCCCCAACCATTTGCCGCCGATATAAGCGCCGATGTCTGAGCCCCAGATACAGCCAAAGGCCAGCAGGGTCAGCAAAAGCCCCACCGGGATGGTCCCCCAGTCTGGCCACTGCCCACCCGGCCAGTAGCCGCCCAGGGGTGACGTAGCGGTCGAGAAATCGCCCAAGTCCCGAAGACGAATCCAAAAACTGGGGAGGTAGCCTCCGTAGAACAATCCCAGGATAGAAGCCGCAACATCGGCGATAGTCGCAACCTGAGGCTGAAATAGCAGATAAAAGCAGATGAAGGTACCTCCCAACGGCAACAGCGCATCTACCAAAGTGGGAGAAACATGGGCGGTAATCAACAAAATTTGGCTGACCACCAGGGTGGTTTTGGCAGCGGGCAAAATTCCTTTGGCATGGACCAACTCAAAGATTTCCAGCTGTCCTAGAAAAACAATGACCCCGAAACCAATGGTGAAGTACCATCCCCCCAGCACAATCATGGTCGAGGCTACGACAATTGCAACGAGTGCGCTAATAATTCGGGACCAGGGCATAGGCGAAGGCTAGGGGAGCATTTAGTTTTAGTGTACTGGGTGGCTTAGAGATCAGGGGTAATGCCGTTTCTGTTGGGCAGGACTGCTGATTGGAGCCGGGGGGCGGGGGAGCCGGGGGGCAGGGGAGCCGGGGGCGGGGGAGTCGGGAATTGTCCGAGGGGCCAAAAATCATGAGGCGGGGCGCATGACGGAGGTGTTGAAAGCCCGTTGTAAGGCCTCAGTGCGGTCTTCCAGAGTCTCCGTTGCCGGGGGAATCCAGAGGGATTCGTAAAAGAAGAATGACATTCCCGATAGGTTGCGATCGCGCAAGGCCAAAATCTGCTCGCCGATGATGTCTTTACCCACTGGCCTGGCCCGCAAACCACTCAAAATGCCAACGCTGGTTGGAATTTTGCGCAGGGCCGCCTGGGCTGAGGGTTTATTCATCTCCCAAATAAAGCGGTCGTTATCGTCTCGATAAATTTGAATCACTAATTCATCCACCACCCCGCGTTCGACCCATTCCGGCCAATCTTGCAGGTAATTGACGTAGGCGAAGGGGTAAGGATTCGGCGAAATCGAAACAACGGCGCTAGGACGGCGAGATTTGACTAATTTATAGACTTCCGCGAGAAAATTAGTAATTTTTTCTGCCCGCCAGGCCATCCACTCCCCATCGCGGGGGTCTGCCGGAGGCTCTGCGCCTCCGTGCTCGCTGCGATACAGATTGATGGTATAGGGATCGTAGCCAAACTCCACCGGCAGACCCAGGTGATCATCGAACTGGAACCCGTCTACTTCGTAGTTAGAAACCAGGTCGTTGATCAGCTCCAGCTGAAACTTTTGCACCGCCGGATGGAACGGATTCATCCAGCGCCGGGGCAACACTCCGCCTTCCAGCCAGATGCCTGGATCAGAGGCGGTGGGGTCTGACATCTGCCCCCCATCCAGCTCGCTATCTCCCAGGATAGCGGCGGCGGTTCCTGGAGTCGCGGCAGGTTCTACCCGCACCTGGGTAAACCAGTCAGGATGGCGGCGGTAGAGTTCATAGTCGGCAGGGGCCATAAAACCAAACTCAAACCAGGGAATGACCGCCATGCCCCTGGCGTGGCCAAAGTCGACCACTTCCTGCATCATGTCGCGCTCGCCCTGGGTGGCTTCCAACTCAGGGGTGCTGAGGTCGGCGTAGAGATGCTGGTCGTCTCCAATTTCTCGGCGGGCGGTGGCGCTGGGGTAGAGGGTATAGCCCCAGTTCCAAACGGTGGGATAGAGGGTATTAAAGTTGAGGTCAGCCAGCCGGTTTACGGCAGATTCCAGGGCTGCGGTAGAAAAGAGAACCTGACTATCAATATTGGTCAGCCAGACGCCCCGCAGTTCTCGCTCAGGAACCGGCAAACTTTCCGGCAGGGTTGCCTGGGCCACCCAGGCCGGGGCAATGGTACGCCTGAGATCACTATCTGGAGCGGCACGGCACAGCAAGGCCGCAGCTTCTCCCCGAGTCAGCCGCTGGGTCGGCTTGAGGCGGTTTGCCTCGGGATAGTTGACCATTACCCCCTGGGCAAGCGCTGCCGCTGCCCCCTCCCTGGCGTAGGGAGGAACCTGGGCCCCATCTACCAGGCTGTGGTTGAGGGTGGTATTGGCTGTAATTTCAAAGCCGGTATTGACCTTTGCCGCCAGGGCCATCATGGCTTCTGCCCGCAGCAAAGGCCGGTCGGCCTGATAGTACTGGGGCGGGTAATGGGAGACCACATTGGCAGAGTTAGTCAGCCCCAGGGCCTGCTCCAGGGGGCTGGCCCACCCCCCCGGTTGCCCCGGAGGAAACACCAGATTCAATGCGCCCACAAAGTCTCCCCAGGTAATCTCCTGGTCTGGGTAAAAATATCCCTCTGCATTGGGCGCAGCAATCCCCCGTTGGGCCAGAGCGGTAATGCAGTCTGCCGCCCAATGCTGGCCAATGTCGATCGGAACAGCAGGGGTAGGACCCGCTTCTTGGGGGAGGCTGGGAAGCGCCTCTTGATCGGGGATGGCATCGAGGATGTCTTGAAGGGAGGCAGGCTGCTGCTTGGGTTGAGCCTGAACTGGGGCAGTATTGGATAGCTTTGACTGGGCGACCACAGGTAGAGGGGCATGAAGATGAATTGCGATCGCGGTCGCGCCCAGAAAAATCCCCAGCCACTTCAAGATCCGCCGCCGCTGCCAAACTCCTGCCATTTCATTTCCCAAACGTTTATTGGCTGTTTATCTAATGAATTGCCTCACCCGTCAATAGGTATCGCGACTGGATCGCGACTAGCCGCCGCTGCGCTTGACCTGATAGCCTTTGCTGGTCAGTAAATCGACCAACTTTTGAGCGTGGTCTCCCTGAATTTCGATGGTGTCGTCTTTGACGGTGCCTCCAGTGCCGCACTGCGCCTTGAGCTGCTTGGCAAGGGTCCCCAGGGAATCTGGGGAATGCTGAAAGCCGCTAATGATCGTTACGGTTTTGCCCTTACGGCCCTTACGGCTGGCCTGTACCCGCAAATTTTGCTGCCCAGGGGGTAGATCAGGCACAGCCCTCGCCAGGGGATCGACCTTACCGAATTCTCGATAAACCGTGCCGTCTCCTGAATTCGAACCGGATTTACGTTTTGCCATGGCTATTCACTCCCTGGGGAACACCTGCAAAATAAACCTTAACCCATACCCTGATTCACCCATCCACCCCCATCAGGTATCTTGCTTACCCTCGCCGGATCGAAACGGCTATCCCATCTGATGACAGGCTCATTTATGGGGGGTAAACCCTATAGGTCCAGCAGCTTTTCAACCAGCTCATATAGGGCAGGCTCAGCTTCTCCGGTAAGTTGTCGGTCCTTTAAATCCCGCAGTCCTCTAGCCAGGGGCACGGCTTGCTGCTTGTAATCTCGGTGGGCCACCAACATATCTTCAAAAATGGTCTGCTCAATCTCCAGGCGGCTTTGAACATCAGACACCGGAGTTTGATAGCCGCCATCCTCAACTTCGTACTTCAGCAGCACCAATAGGGCATCACTGGCAGTCTTCAAATCCTCCTGCAGACGGCGGGCATCCAACTCAAGCCGGTCGAACCCGACCTGGCCAGTAATCCGCAGCTCAATGATGGGAGCTAATTCACTGGTTTGCTTGCCGTTGACCGCCTGTTCTACGACTTCGTGGGCCATTTGGGTGAGTTCGTCTAGGCTCTCGTTGCCTTTGGCCTTAAGTTCCAGACGCATAATGGGGCGCTGAAAATACCCTCGCTGCAGTTCAGCAGAGACTCCTGTCCCGTTCAGCTCCACCAGGTAAGCACCCCGCTCATAGCAGCTTTCTTCAATGTTGTTGGCCTCCAGAGAACCGGGATTGAAGATCCAATCCTCCACGGCATACTGCTTGTGAATGTGCCCCAAGGCCAGGTAGTCGATGCCTGCGGCCTTTAGGGGCAGCAGGTCAGAGTAGCGCAGGGCTCCAGCATAGCGGGCGATCTGCCCTTCTAACCCGTGGTGGAACATCAGCACCGTATGGTCCGGTCCAGGGGGCAGCTGCTCAATGGCCTCGGCCAGTTGCTCAATAGCCCTGGGGGCAGCTGACCCATACCAGTTGGACCCAATTACCCGGACCCCACAGGCCAGGTCGATGTACCCACCAGAACAAGTTTCATCACTCCATGGCGTGAACATGCCATTGCCCTGTTTGGGGTCGTCCGGTTCTAACAGCTTTACCAGGCCCCACTCTGAAAGATATTTCAGCCAGCTGGTGCGGGTGCCGTAGGGGCGATTGTCATGGTTGCCTTCAATGGCCAGGACGGGAATGCCTTCCTCCTGCAGAACCTGGAGGCACACCTGGGCCTGGTTCAGGGTTGCAGGCATAATATTGCGATGCTCGAAGAGGTCACCGGCAATCAACACAAAATCCACCGATGCCTCTAGAGCGTATTGCTCAAGGGTGGTTTGAAAGGCCCGAAAGAAATCCTTGGTGCGTTCTGGGCTGTTGTATCGGTCAAAGCCCAAATGAATATCCGCGATGTGGAGAAATTTGGCCATGCTTGCCTACTCGCCATAGTTGTAGCAGCGTCAGACTTATCCTACAGAATTCTGGCTGGGGGAGCTTCGCCCTTACAATGTGCCCAGAGAGTATTCAGGGCGCAAAACTATGGCCAGTGCCGAGTCATCCAAAGTTTCCATTTATGCCGCTTTAGGAGCCAATGTCGCCATTGGCATTGCCAAGTTTGTTGGGGCAGCCATTAGCGGCAGTTCGGCCATGCTATCGGAAGGGGTCCATTCGGTGGTGGACTCTGTGAATGAGTTGTTGCTGCTCTACGGCATCCGGCAAAGCGATATTGCCGCAGATGATCAGTTTCCCCTGGGACGCAGCCAGGAACTCTACTTCTGGTCGCTGATGGTGGCCGTGTTGATTTTTGCCCTGGGGGGTGGATTTTCCATTTACGAGGGCATTGACAGCTTTGAGAACCCTGAAATGGGCGGCAATGCTCTGATTAGCTACGTTGTGCTGGGGATTGCGGCACTTTTTGAAGGCACTGCTCTGGTTATCTCGATTCGTCAATTCAACAAGACCTACCCCCGCAAAGAGGGCATCAGCCTGTGGCAGGCCATTCGCGATAGCAAAGACCCCAGTTCCTTCATGGTGATTGTGGAAGATGCGGCGGCCCTGGTAGGCATTGCGATCGCCTTTACCGGAGTCGTACTCACCCAGGTCTTCCACAATACTCTCTACGACGGCATCGCTTCCATCGTGATTGGCGTTTTGTTGACCGTGGTGGCAATTCTGCTGGTCGCTGAAACGAAAGGGCTACTGGTGGGCGAAAGCGCCTCTAAGGTAGTGCGGGAGAGCATCAAAACCATTGTCAAGTCAGACGAGGCCGTATCCGACATGGGACCACCGATCACCCTGCATCTCGGCCCCAAAGATGTACTGCTGGCCATGAATATTGAATTTCATAACGAGCTATCCGCCGATGACATTGAGGCCGCTGTGCGGCGCATCGAAAAAAGCATTCGCACTACCCACGGAGAAGTGAACCGCATCTTTATCGAAGCCGCCTCCATGGGAGAAGAAGCTTAGAGGTCGTCAAGCCTTTAACCATGCTTTGACTAGATCACTCAGACACTGATCACTCAGACATCAAGCACTCAGACACTGAGGGGATAAAGTCTGAGCCGAACAATGCGCTCTATATGCCTGGCCTTAAGGCAATTGCGACAGTAGCCCTATGGCTAAGGGAGCGGCAATTAGAGAAGCCACAGCTTGAATAGCCGTAACCAGCCACCAGCGTGACCATGGGCTTTTCTGGCTCAAGTCTTTGAGCTCTTTAAGCAGAGGAATGAAGTTCATGACGATTCCTGTAGTTTTGGGCGACGGCATATCCAGATGCAGTGGTTTTGAAGCTGGCGAGGCGCAGAGAGCATTCAGAGCGACCTTACTTTCAGGGCTAAACCGAGCCTCACCGGGTAAAACTGCTGCATTGAATGCTCAAACAGACACAAAAAGATCAGCTGTCGACATCATCACGACTTCCAAAGGTGAACTGAGAACACATAATAACAACCCCTCGGAGAAGCTGCACATGCCTCGTGACCTATGGAAAATGGATGAAAGACAGCTGATCGAGTTAAGGAACGTGAATGTGAGCGTTGTCCTAGGACGTTTCGGTCTTTCGTATTTCTTAAGCTAAAGCCCAAAAGTAAAAAACTCGAGAATTTGGGCATTTTTCCATCCCCAACACCAAATCCTGTGGATGATGTCGCCGGCTAGAAACCTCGCGCCTCACGTACGCCGGGGCTAACGAAGCCCAGATGGGCATGGCCTTCCCCGGTGGTCTGGCTGACCCAGCCCAGCCCCTCGCTGGTGCCAACCCAGATTTTGTTGCCGGTATCTGGAGAAATAGACAAAATGCGACTCGAAGGCAGGCTGGGAACCTGTCCCAGCAGCTGACCATTCAGGGGATTCAGCCTGAATAACCCCTGGTTGGTGCCCACCCAAACACTGCCCTCCTGATCAAACTCCACAGTGCGCACGTTTCTGCCTCGCATAGCCGTTACAGAGCGCACCAGATCGCCAAAGACGGGATCTACCACCAGTAAACCAGCGGGCGTTCCTAACCAGAGGTCTCCACGGGGACCCAGCGTTACAGACTGAACCGTCTGCCCCGGCAGGTCAGAAATTCGCATGGTGGGAAAGGCGCTGGCCGTATCGACCTTGACTAAACCGTTCAGGGTGCCCACCCAGAGATTATTTTGCCGATCAACCGCCATGGCATTGGCACTAACTCCGGGCAAGTCCTGCACCGTCGTCATAATTAGTCCCTGATCAGGGCTGAGCATCACCAGCCCACGATCGGTACCCGCCCACAGAAAGCCTCGCCCATCCAAAGCCAGGGCCAAAACCCGGTTCGAAGGCAGCCTAAAAGTTTGAGCCGTGATTTCATCGGTTCTGGGGTCAACCCTCACCAGACCATCAAATGTGCCAATCCAGATCCGCCCTACCCGGTCCTGCGCCAGAGACTCAATCGTGCGACTGGGAATGGGCACCCGCGTCAAAATACGTCCCGTTTCTGGATTGACACGGGCTAACCCCGCCCAGGACCCGACCCAAAGGCTGCCAGTAAAGTCCTGCACCAAATCGGTCACGCGATAGTCGCTGGTAGCAGGGGCCTGGGCTAACCCACCCATCTGGGAAGAAACCGGACTCGCCACGGCAGCATCCACAGGCGCAGCTTGCTTCGCAATAGATGGCGTCATAGATGGCGTCATAGGTGGCGTCTCCTGGGGCATCCCCAGCAACGATGACATGAAAAATAGGCTCAACACTGTAGCATCCTCCCCACAGCTGGCATTTGGTGCCCTTCTGAGGGTCACAGTATATCGACAAAGTCTTGATCTGGCGGCACTTTCTCAGAACTTATTCCTGCCGGACTTATCTCCTACCGGTCAGTTCCTGTGGGAGGGGCCAGGCAATGCGGGTGCAAGGTGTAGGGTTCAAGGTGCCGTATCTTCAGCCTCCCCCTTCTCCCCTAACCCCCTCCCCCCTTGTACCTTGCACCCTGTACCCTGCCCCTCCTCTGAATTTCCTCTCGCATCTATCACCTTGAGTTCCATCTGACGAGGGGATATTTAAGGAACTTGAGAAAGGATCACTTTGGTTAAATTTGCTTATAACTAAAAGTTATGAATGTATACAGAACTTCCAAAATTAAACTTATCCAATCGCTGGTAGTATGCTAGAGCATGAGGTAAAGAACAAATACCTAAAGTGCTTGCGGAGCAACATTTTCGGGAGTTGCTCTGTTTTCTGTCGCCTCAAATTCGTGGACATCTGACAGGCACTTTGGCTGGGCACGGGTTTACTCCAGTTTGGAGAAGCTGACTGGCTCTTAGCCGGGCCGTAGAGGTTCGCTCGAGGAATTTCTTAAATTCACAGGAAGGGAGATATGTCTTACTCTCAGACAAAGACTCAGTCAAAAGCTGGTTACAGCGCCGGGGTAAAGGATTACAAGCTAACCTACTACACCCCTGATTACACCCCCAAAGATACCGACATTCTGGCGGCATTCCGGATGACCCCCCAGCCCGGTGTACCTCCTGAAGAGTGCGCCGCTGCGGTGGCAGCAGAATCATCTACCGGTACCTGGACGACCGTGTGGACTGACCTGCTGACCGACATGGACCGCTACAAGGGCCGTTGCTACGATTTCGAGCCCGTTCCCGGCGAAGATAATCAGTACATCGCCTATGTGGCCTATCCCCTCGACCTGTTCGAGGAAGGCTCTGTCACCAACCTGCTGACCTCTCTGGTTGGTAACGTGTTTGGCTTTAAGGCTCTGCGTGCTCTGCGCTTAGAAGACCTGCGCGTCCCCGTTGCCTACCTCAAGACCTTCCAGGGACCTCCCCACGGGATTCAGGTTGAGCGTGACCGCTTGAACAAGTATGGTCGTCCTCTGCTGGGCTGTACCATTAAGCCCAAGCTGGGTCTGTCTGCGAAGAACTATGGCCGGGCCGTTTACGAGTGTCTGCGCGGCGGTCTCGACTTCACTAAAGACGACGAGAACATCAACTCCCAGCCTTTCCAGCGGTGGCGCGATCGCTTCCTGTTCGTAGCGGATGCTATCCATAAGGCGCAGGCTGAAACCGGTGAAATCAAGGGTCACTACCTGAACGTGACCGCTGCCACCTGCGAAGAAATGCTGAAGCGGGCCGAGTACGCCAAAGAACTCGAAATGCCCATCATCATGCACGACTTCCTGACCGGTGGTTTTACCGCCAACACCACCCTGTCCCACTGGTGTCGCGACAACGGCATGCTGCTGCACATTCACCGGGCCATGCACGCCGTAATCGACCGTCAGAAGAACCACGGTATCCACTTCCGGGTTCTGGCCAAATGTCTGCGTATGTCCGGTGGTGACCACATCCACACCGGTACTGTGGTAGGCAAGCTTGAAGGTGACCGTGCCGGTACCCTGGGCTTTGTCGACCTGCTGCGGGAAAACTACATCGAGCAAGACAAGTCTCGCGGTGTGTACTTCACTCAAGACTGGGCTTCCATGGGCGGCGTTATGGCTGTGGCTTCCGGTGGTATCCACGTATGGCACATGCCTGCCCTGGTAGAAATCTTCGGCGACGACTCTGTACTGCAGTTCGGCGGTGGTACTCTGGGTCACCCCTGGGGTAACGCTCCTGGCGCAACCGCCAACCGGGTTGCTCTGGAAGCCTGTGTTCAGGCCCGTAACGAAGGCCGCGACCTGGCTCGTGAAGGTGGCGACATCATCCGCGAAGCCGCGAAGTGGTCTCCTGAACTGGCAGCCGCTTGTGAACTGTGGAAAGAAATCAAGTTCGAATTCGACACCGTTGACACCATCTAAACAAGCTGTGAGGTACTCCGGTACCTCAGCGACGGGCTGGAGCAGGTTGGCTAGACCAAGGCAGTGTAGCTGCTTAAAAAGTTACGAGAATGCTGCATAAGTTACCGAAACTTAATGAGGTTCGGGCTTAGATTCAGGTCTACCGACCGCCCCCAGGCGGGGTCTATGTCAACCGTTGGGAAACACTGATGGACCTCAAAAAGTCAGCTAAAGACGCCGCTAAGGTGCTCACTAGCTATGTGACATTTCAGGCTGTGAAAACGGTACTGAACCAGCTGAGGGAAACCAACCCCGCCCATGCCTATTGGCTCAACACCTTTTCAACCAAGGAAGCCCTGCAGGATGGTGAAGCCTACCTGAATGCGCTTTTGGAAGAGAATGCTGAGCTGGCCATGCGAATTATGACCGTCAGGCAGCATATCGCAGAGGAGATCTGCGAGTTTTTGCCAGAAATGGTCTTGACAGGCATCCAGCAGGCCAATATGGAACACCGTCGCCAGCATTTAGAGCGCATTACCCAGCTTGGGGTGGCTCAGTCTTCGGCAGAAGGGGAATCTGATGTTCCCCAGGAAGCGGCGGCTGACCCTGAGACATCTTCTGAGTAATGCCAGGTTTTGCGGATAACGATCGACAATTCCGCCGTTTCTTGAGTGTAAATATTGTCGGCTGTGGCCGGCTGTAGATTAGTTAATCCAACGAGGAACCATGAAAACTCTGCCAAAAGAGCGTCGTTACGAAACCCTTTCCTATCTGCCCCCGTTAACCGATGCTCAGATCGAGCGTCAGATCTCCTACATTCTCAAGATGGGCTACTTCCCTGCCGTTGAATTTAACGAGACTTCTGACCCCGAAGCCTACTACTGGACCATGTGGAAGCTCCCCCTGTTTAACGCCACCAGCACCCAGGAAGTGCTGAGCGAAGTTCAGGCTTGCCGGTCTGAGTACTCTGACTGCTTTATCCGCGTGGTCGGTTTCGACAACGTGAAGCAGTGCCAGGTAGCTAGCTTCATCGTGCATAAGCCCGGTGCCAGCACCTACCGCTACTAAGGCGTAGGTGGGGCATTGCCCACCAACCTTAGACCTCTGTAAGTTCCGTAGGGTGGGCACTGCCCACCAGCTATGAGGACTTCCTGGAAAAACATCAAAACAGTCGCGAGAACCTTCTCCCGGCTGTTTTGTGCTTTTGAGGCATCCTCTAAACTAGAACCACATCCCTATACTCAACTTCCCGATTTAAACCATGACCCTAGCTGACAATGCCACAACCTCCCTTTATGGGAAGGACTACTACCTCTGGCTGGAACAGGTGGCCAAACAGTTACAGGAAAGAAATTTCAGTGCCCTTGACTTAGAAAACTTAATTGAGGAGATTGAAGACTTGGGCAGAAGCGAGAAGCACCAGCTATCCGGCTATCTAATGCGGCTGTGTGAACATCTCCTCAAGGTCAAGTACTGGGAAGCCGAACGAGAAAAATGCTTTAGAGGTTGGGATGTTGAGATCTCTAATTTTCGTTTGCAAATCCAAAAACGATTAAAAGAAAGCCCCAGCCTGCATCAATATCTGCAGGAAATTTTTGTGGAGGAGTACCAAAACGGACGCAAACTTTTCCTGAAAGCCAGTGGTCTGGATACGCCCACAGTCCCTGAAAAACCAGTTTTCACTCTGGCAGAAGCCCTGACCGAAGACTGGTTGCCCTGGTATTCTGAAAAAGTTTAGGAGACATGCCTGATCCGAGACTTCGCTACTGAACCCTCAGCCAACCAAAGAGTTGACCAACAGTTATTCGCAAATCCTCAACAAAATCAGGAATTGGCAGCAATTCTTCAAGATTTTCTAAAGAACTGAGGTGCTTTTCAGCCGAGTAAATCTGAACCAATTGCTCATCAGGGTCAATCAACCAGCCCAACTGGCAACCATGATCAATGCAGTGAAGAATGTTGCTGACTACACGGGTTGAGGACTGTTCTGGACTGAGAATTTCGATGGTCCAATCGGGATGGGCGTTGAAAACGTTCGCGATAGTGCCATCGTCATTAACGGGCAGACGGTCCCAGCGAAAGACCGCAACATCAGGAACGATAGACCTACCGCCAAAAGTGCAACGGAGTTCAGGAAATGCCCACGCAATCCGATTAGCTTTAGTAGCTGCATTTATAACAGTTACCAGCTCTCCCTGAATAGTGCTGTGCTGTCCCTGGGGCATGGGTTTTTGAACAATTTGTCCGTTGATGTATTCGCTAGCGGGCTTGGTTTCTGGTAGTTTCAGAAACTCCTCCAGGGAAATGGACTTTGCCGGGGTTCGTACCATGCCTTTACCTCAGCTCCTTTCTCAAATTTTAGTGTATTTGTACGGTTGCCGAGATCCCAGGGTTCTAGCTTGGAATAAATCAGAATTCACAGTTGATTGAAGAACCCCAGGATCTTCACCAGTTGCGTAGCCTTGTTGCGAAAAGTTGAATTGGCTATGGGGAGTCGATAGGCTGGGTCAGGAAGCGTGTTTCCTGCTATGAAGCGAATTCTGGCCCAGGCAACGAAAGAGCTGAATCAGTTGTGGCGCGATCGCCTGACCGTAGCCCTGGCCATCGTGCTGCCCTTGCTGACCCTCTTCATCTTCGGATTTGCCATTCGGTTAGAAAGCAAAAACATCCCCATCGTGATTCAGGATCTGGACATCAGCTCTCGCAGTCGAGCCTACATAGAGCAGATTTTTGCTACAAACAAGTTCCAGCCGGTGCCCTGGTCGCTGAATCAGCCTCCAGAGGAAGCCATTGATGCAGGCAAAGCACGGGCCGTCATCATCATTCCGCCAGACTTTGAGCGGCAAATAACACGGGGAGAACCTGTAGCAGTGCAGGTCTTAATCGACGGTACGGATGCTAACAACGCCCGCTTTGTGCAGAACTCCATTCGCGCAACGACCACAGCCTTTAACCAATCCTCTGGCCTGGTGCGTCAGTCTCCTCCGATAGAAGCTGACGTGCGGCTGTGGTTCAATCCGGGACGGGAGGAATTTCTTTACATTGTGCCGGGGGTGTTTGGGGTGGTGTTGTGGATCTTTCCTTCCCTGCTGGCGGCGATTGCCATGGTGCGGGAGAAGGAGCGAGGCACCATCATCCAGGTTTACGCTTCGGACCTTTCGGCGGAAGAACTACTGTTGGGGAAAGAGCTAGCCTACTGGCTCGTGGGGATTGCCGAAGCGCTGGTAGTCGTAGGTTTGGGAGTGTTCATCTTTGGCCTCCGGTTCGCTGGCGACCCGACTCCCTTCATCCTGGGGACTCTGATTTTTCTGGCGGCAGCGGTGATGTTCGGCCTTTTTGTAGGAGTCAGGGCTAACACCCAGAATGCGGCAGTACAGGGGGTTGCGCTGATCGGGTTCCTGACGGCACTGCTACTATCTGGTTTTATCTATCCACTGGACAACATCCCATTTCCTTTATCGCTGATTTCCAACATTGTGCCTGCCCGCTACTACATCGAACTGAGCCGCGATGCCTTTGTGCGGGGTATCGGTTGGCCGGGGGTATGGTGGACGGTGGTGATGATTTTTGTGATCGGGTTTGTGTTGTTCAATATTGCCCGTCGATTACTCAGTAGAATGCAGTTAAAGGATTGAGGCAAAGTCCGCTATGGCTGTTGATACTCCCCGCAGAAAAGCCTTTTCTAAATTCACCCTGGCGGAAGCTTACAAGCAATTGGGGATAGACAACCTCATTCCCTGGAAAATTGACTTTATCCCTATCACCCCCACAGAAGCTTTTGAAGTCCACATGCAGCGATTACGGGCGTTTGACCTGCAGCGTTCCGAGGAAGGAAAAAAGCTGCTGATTGACGCCATTTTGTTGGAAGCAGTTCAAGGCTTTGAAACGCTCAAAATGTGGAAAGGAGCTGCTTTTGAAGCACCCTTTGCCCATGGAGCGGCTGATTATTTGATGACAGAAAATAAGGGTTACTTCGAGGCCCCTTTTCTTTGTGTGATTGAAGCTAAAAAGGATGACTTTGAACAGGGCTTAGCTCAATGTCTGGTGGAGATGCTGGCCTGTCAGTGGAACAATCAAGAGCTGGGCAGAAGTTTTGATGTTTTTGGCATCGTTACCAATGGCGAAGGGTGGAAGTTTTACAAACTGGCTACTGATAAACAGGTTTGGGAAACCTTAATGTTTTCCATCAGTGGGATTGAGGCCATCCTGGGACAGCTAAACTATCTCTTTTGTGAGTGCGCCTCCAACCTTGAGGATTTCAGCCAAGGTTCACCCTAAAATTACCAGGATGAAACTGCTATCTCGTTTTCTGGAAAGTCGCTTTTGGGCCATTACGGTGAAGGAAATTAACCAGATCCTTCACAATAGACAGCTCATTTTTTTGCTGCTGTTTCCACCTACTGTCCAGCTTCTCATCTTTGGCTTTGCCCTCAGTCCCGATGTAGATCAACTTGCTCTGGGAGTAGTGGATTACGCCAACACCTACGAGAGCCGGGAACTGGTCCAATCCCTCACGGCAAACGATATTTTCGAAGTGCAGTATCAGGGGATTGACGAAAAGGAACTGGTCAGGCAGGTCGAAACTGGACGACTAACAACGGGGTTGATTATTCCGCCCGATTTCAATCGGCAGTTGAACCGGGGAGATACCGCCAGGGTGCAGGTTTTTATTGATACCGGCACGCTGTAGCAGTTGTTGATGACTCCCGCTAACAGCTGGGAGGTCCTTTCGGCCAAGATTGTGCCCCTTTTCGTGCTGCTGATGGGGGATGTGGTGCTGGCGGTGCTGATTGCCAGGGGCGTGTTTGCGGTGCCGTTTCGGGGCATTGTGCTGCTGTATCTGGTGCTGGCCGGGCTGTATGTGTTTCCTCATATTCTGGCCAGGTCGCGGGAATGGTTGCGACCGAGCCAGCGGACAGAGATTGGCTGATGGGAATCGCTGAGATCATCAGAAGCAATACCTTTGACAGCTACTTCCTTCCTAGCAGCTTTAATAGAGGTTTGGCTGCGCAGTAGCAGCGTGGACAGGGAAAATTTTGATGCTAAGGGGTACAGGTGGCAGCATCATAGGTGACTTCCACCGGCAGCCAGTACACCGTAGGGACAGGTTCGCCGCGCCCTTCCTGGGCAGGAAACTCATACTGACCTGTATTTTCGACTGCCTTGTCATCCAGCACATCATAGCCAGTACTGCCCAGGACTCTGGGCTCCCGTGCCAGGGTGCCATCATCATTCACAATGACCTCTAACTGACCATCGGTGGGGGCAGGAGTCAGGCATTGATTCAAAGGATATTCAACCACCAGGGCGGCTAAATTTTTAGGACTGGGTAAGGGTGGATTTTCAAACCCCTCCCAGGTTTGGGATAAGTACCAATCCATAAACTCATTGGTTTCAGTCGCCAGAGACTTTCCTCGACGGTTGGGCTGATACTCCGCAAAGGTTTGCAACCGATCATCCAATGTCATCGGTGTCGGTTCCGGAGAGGGTTCTGGCGTTGGTGTAGGAGAAGGGTCCGGTGCGAGGTCGGGTTCCGGGGCAAGTTCTGGTTCGGGCGAGGGCTGGGAGACGGGTTCTGGCGGTGGGGTGGGTTGAGGTTGGGGCAGTTGGGGCTGGGCCGTCCTGGCAGGAGCCTGTGCCGTTTGGGGAATTGGCTGGAGTTGAGCGACCGGAGATGGAGTTGGACTTGGCTGGGGTTCTGGTTCTGGCGGTGAAGCTGGCAACCGAACCACATCAATGGTTTCAGCCGGTATTCCTGAAGCAGAAACCTCCGGGGTCATGTCTTCCACGGCAGCCTCTTCAGCAATGGGAATTTGCAACACGGCCCAGTGTAGCCCCAGAGAAATAGCCACAAATAAGCCGCCTCCTTGGAGCCAGGGTAACCACCGCGACATTTTAGGATACTGAGGAAGTGCCATGAGGTTCACCTCGGGCAATAGGCCCTAACCCATTCAGCCTCTCTAAGGTGGCACATTTTTTTATGTTTGTTAGCGACGAACAGACAATTTTGTAATCGTCGCAAATTACCATGGGTCTAGGCAAAAGGTCTTCTACCAAGGATGGCTAGAGGTAATGCGCAAAGAAGATCTGACACTGCTTGTATCGGGCGTTCTTTTAGTTTTAACCGCAGCATTGTTAATTATTCTTGAGCCTCGTGTTTCGTCGTTGTTTCCTCAGGGGGGGCAGGCTGTTGTGTCTAGCCAGTTATTGACCGATCCGTTTTTGCAGTTTCCTACCGCTGATTCTGTGCGGGTGGTCTGGTTTACCGAATTTCAGGGCCAGGGGCATACCGTTAGCTGGGGGCAGCCAGGGCAAACCCCAGAGAATGCCGCCGGCAATTTGCCCAATCAGGCCGATGCCGTTACAACCCGCCTCAGCCGCACCCGAGAGGATGAAAAATCTCAGATTAATCACCCCAATTTTCAAGAGTTGAAACTCTCGGTGCCTCGCCCCATCTGGCGGCACGAAGCCATCGTTGCGGGACTTACCCCGGGGCAGCGCGTGCCCTACCAGGTCACCAGCCAGGCAGACGATGGCACCCCAATCGAAAGCCGCATTTTTACCCTGGCCCCCGCGCCTCAAGCCGGTCAGCCGACGAAGGTGTTGCTCACCTCCGACCACCAGAGTATGCCAATGACGGCAGCCAACCTGCAGAAGGTGCAGGAAACCATCGGGCAGGTGGATGCCGTGTTTCTCGCGGGAGATCTGGTCAATATTCCAGATCGAGCCTCGGAATGGTTCGACGATAGCCGCGGGTGTGCTTTCTTTCCCTGTCTCCAGGGGTTAGGAGACTATGCCCTGGAACGAAATGGCCAAACCGTTCGCTATCAGGGAGGGGAGCTGATTCAACACGCCCCCCTATTTCCGGCCCTGGGCAACCACGAAGTGATGGGTCGCTTTTCTCAAACGGCTCCGTTGAATGATCAGTTCAATGACCCCATCCCCAGGGCAGAAGCGGTGAAGATGTACAATGCCCAGGCTGCCCTGTTTAACCCCAGCGATGATGACAACCTTCGTCGCCAGTGGGTCATCAACAACTCATTCAACTCAGACACCTACGAGGAGCTGTTTTCCCTGCCCCTCAGCCAGGTTCCCAACCCCGACCGGCCCGAAGAAACCTGCCGCTATTACGCCATTACCCTGGGGGATATTCGTCTGGTATCCCTGTATGTTACTCAAATCTGGCGGGCTCCTGCCCTCGGCCCCATGGCCCGGGGGCGTTACCGAGAACGGGAAGCCGATCTGAATACGCCCCAGAACTGGGGCTATGGTCAGCATATTTTTGAGCCGATTGAACGAGGCAGCCTGCAGTACCAGTGGCTTGAGCGGGAACTGGCCAGCGATGAATTTCGCAATGCCAAATACAAAGTGGTGATGCTCCACCATCCCCCGCATACCCTGGGGGATAACATCGTACCTGCCTTCACCAATCCCGTCGTCCAGTATGACCGTGCAGAGGACGGCAGTCTTAAAGCCGTGCGGTACGAGTATCCCTTAGAAGACGACTACATTGCCCGTGACCTGGTGCCCTTGTTAGAACAAGCGGGAGTAGACTTGGTCCTATACGGCCACTCCCATTTATGGAATCGCTTCCAGGCCCCCAACGGCACTCACTATCTAGAGACTTCCAACGTCGGCAATTCCTACGGAGCCTACTGGAAAGAGGATTCCCGTCCGGTGCCCCCTGCCGAGGGCACTGACGAACTGGCAGGCTTCAACCCGCCCTACTATGTGGCCCAGGGAGATCCCAACGGTTTGGAACCGATGATGCCCACTATCGCTCCTCTGCAAAACGAAAGCGGTCAACCCCTGCCCTACATTGCAAGCAATGACATCACCGCCTTTAGCATTCTGGATACGGGTACGGGCACCGTCAGTAGCTACTACTTCGATACCCGCAAACCCGGTTCAGAAGTGGTTAAGTTTGATGAGTTTCGTCTGGGTTCGAGATAAGTTGAACCCACTGAGAATCCGCTGTCCCCATCCCCTCGTGGATAGGTTGGGTGGGTTAGTCCTAGCCTTAAGCCAGTTTATCCAATTAAAATAGAATATCTGCGGTTGCAGAGTTGACCCACCCCGCCCTTGGGGCACCCCTCCGAGGAGGGGATGTAGCTCTAATGGTTACTGTCGGACGTTCTCCTGAACCCATGTAGGATGCATTCTCCGTCTTCTACTTTCAGTGATCAATCGCTTTCAACCTCAAGCCACTTGGCGGGGCCACCGTCAGCCCTCGCCGCACTGGCTGGAGGGGCTTCTGATTCACCAACTCAAGCCGCCACTGCTGCAGAATAGTTGCCAGCACCAGCTTCATTTCCATCATGGCGAAGGCCATGCCAATGCAGCTGCGGTGCCCGCCCCCAAAGGGCAGAAACTCGTAGGGGGAAAACTGCCGCTCTAAGAACCGCTCCGGCTTAAAATGCTTCGATTCGGGATAGAGTGCTTCGGAATGATGCACCAGGTAAATGCTGGGAAATAGCACCGTTCCTTCTGGAAATTCGTAATCCTGAACCGTCATGGGGTCACGCAGGATGCGAATGCCCGTGGTTGGAGCCACCGGATAAATTCGCAGGGTTTCCTGGCAAACGGCGGTTAGATAGGGAAGATTGACGATTTCCAACGGTTCTGGATTATCCCCCAGGCTATCCAGTTCGTAGCGCAGTTTGTCTTCCACCTCGGGCAGGGCATGTATCCAGTACAGCGCCCAGGATAGGGCCGATGCGGTGGTTTCGTGCCCGGCAATCAGCAGCGTTACCAGCTCATCGTGGAGTTCTTCATCACTGAGGGGATTGCCCTGGTCATCGCGGGCGGTCATCATCAGGGTGAGCATGTCGTCGCCTGAGAAATCGTTGCGATCGCGCCTATCCTGAATCTCCCCATAAATCAGCTCATCGACCTTGGCCTTCATCCGCACAAAGCGCCCCCAGGGGCTCCAGGGTCCCCAATCCTTCTGCAGGGCATCAAAAAATATGAAAAAGCCGCTGAGGGGAGTACCCAGGTTCTCCAGCATGGTGCTCAGCAGTTGCCGCAATTCGTCATAGCGAGGGCCATTTTTCAGGCCGAAAACCGCCTTCAAAATCACCCGCAGGGTAATCTCCTGCATGGGTTGTCGCACCTTAAAGGAACGATTGACCTGCCACTCTCCAATCACCTGCTCGGCGGTCGTGCAGATCAGCTGACCATAGGCCCGCATGCGCTCTCCGTGGAAGGGCGGCATCAGTAACCGCCGATGGCGGCGGTGGCGCTCTCCATCCAGCAGCAGCATGGAATGCTCTCCCAGCAAAGCCGACAGAATGCCCCCCACCCCCTGGGAAGGAATCTGAAACTGGGACGGGTCGGCTTGAAAAATGCCTCGAATTACGTCCGGGTCAGCGATGTAAACCATCGGTGGTTCGGCTTTACCGACGCGGAATACATCGCCGTATTGCTGCCGGTAGTCTTCCACGTAATCCAGCGGGCGCAGAATCAGCTTGGGGGCTCTACGCCAAAAGGGAGCATCGGGGCCTTTGAGTTGAGGCATGGGCAGGTAGGGAAGTTTTCTTGATGCTAATTCATTTGTTGGGCTACTTAGTGCTCGGTGGGGCAGTAGCCTGAGCATTTTCTGCTAGAGTGCTGGAAGCATGGGAAAAGCTGCTGGGAGGTATAGACTGTATCTATTTAACGTTTCACAAAAGACGAGTTGTTGCGTTCGTATCGCCTCGTTTCACTTATCACCTTTCATTACCGCTAATCGGTGATGCTGATAAAGTTTTATTTCTCTCCTCTGAAATTCAGATTTGATTCAACTTGAGGAGTTTGATGAAGTGTACAAATTTGCGTATTTCGATGATCAATTTAAATCAATATTTTCCGACAGAAACGCATTTTGGGATGCTGAGCTGGAGCAAGAACTTTCTCCGGTTTTAGAAACTCTCAAACAGTATGGTGAAGTCCTTATTGACTGACAAAAGTTGTACGCCCTCACCCCCAACACCTCTCCCAGAGGGCGTAGCTTGCTTCTCGAAGAGTGGGGAGCCGATCAATCCTTCCAGTTCCCTCTCCCGAGGGGTGAGGGCTAGGGTGTAGCTTGCTTTTCCCGGAGGGTGGGCTTTCAGGGATTTGGTTGAGAAGTTTTGTCAGGCAACCAGGGTGAAGTCTAAGGAGCTAGATGTGGAAGAAAGACAGGTGTTACCGGATTAGTCTATGAACAATGTAACGGTTGATGATATTCAGCGCGATCCTCTCAAGTATCTGAATCAAGTAGAGGCAGGCGAGACGCTTGTCATTTTTAGAGCTAACAAGCCAATCGCTGAACTTAAACCTGTTGCCAATAGTAAGCAATTGCGACCATTTGGTTTATGTGCAGGGGAGTTCACCGTTCCGGATGATTTCGATGCTCCCTCGCCGGAAAATCTTCCTGACGATCAGACAGCAACGGGAATTTTCTGACACAATATTTCTGACACAATAAAGAACGGTTCATGCGTCGTTCTGGCAGCGGAGAAGTCGTCTCCTGGTGTCCAGGGCGTCCCTAAACCAGGCAGATCTCACAAAGGCTTTGCGTATGACTTCCGGTACCACCGTCACCCGCCATTATCAACAGGTGCTTCGCCTGCAGTCGCGGGGTAAGTCCCTGCAGCGCTTCACTCACCAGGTGCAGGATGTGGTGCGGGAGTCGGGCATTCGTACCGGGCTATGTACGGTATTTTTGCGCCACACCTCCGCCAGCCTGATTATTCAGGAGAATGCTGACCCAGACGTATTAGTGGATCTGGAAAATTACTTTGCCAAGCTGGTGCCCGAAGGCAATCACTACGTCCACAGCACCGAAGGCCCGGACGATATGCCCGCCCATATCCGCACCGCCCTGACCCACACGTCGGAAAACATCCCCGTGATGGAGGGTCGCCTGGCCCTGGGTACCTGGCAGGGCATTTACCTGTGGGAACATCGGGCTCGGGGCTCATCCCGTGAAGTGGTGGTTCACGTGAGCGGGCATTAATCATGGTGGATACGTTCGATCCGGTCAGCTTTAACGCCATCCCCACTGCGCCAGAAGGCTTTCGCTCAGGGTTTGTGGGCATTGTGGGACGTCCTAATGTTGGCAAGTCCACCTTAATGAATGCCCTGATCGGCCAGAAGGTGGCCATTACTTCCCCCATTGCCCAGACCACCCGTAACCGGCTGCGGGGCATCCTCTCCAACGACCAGGCTCAAATTATTTTTGTCGATACCCCCGGCATCCATAAGCCCCACCACGAGCTGGGGAAAATTCTGGTCAAAAATGCCCGCATGGCCATTGAGTCTGTGGATGTCACCCTGTTTGTTGTAGATGGAGCCGTCCCGGCAGGACGAGGGGATCAGTTCATCGTGGAACTTTTAGCCAAAAGCCAGGTGCCGGTCGTCCTGGGGATGAACAAAATCGACCAGCAGCCCGAGGCCGATGCCGCCGCCATCGAAGCCAGCTATCAAACCCTGGCCAATGCCCACGGTTGGCCCCTGGTCAAGTTCTCAGCCCTCACGGAAGCGAACCTGGATGGTCTCCTGCAAGCCCTGATCCATAAACTGGAGCCGGGTCCGTACTACTATCCCCCTGACCTGGTGACCGACCAGCCCGAGCGGTTCATCATGGGCGAGCTGATTCGAGAGCAAATCCTCGCCCACACGCGGGAGGAGGTACCCCACTCCGTCGCCATTGCCATCGATCGGGTCGAAGAAGACGCCAAAATCACCCGCATTCTGGCCACCATTCACGTAGAACGAGACTCCCAGAAGGGCATCCTGATCGGCAAAAAGGGCAGCATGTTAAAGACCATTGGCACCGCCGCCCGAGAGCAAATTCAAAAGCTGGTGATGGGGCAGGTTTACCTGGAAATGTTTGTGAAGGTCGTGCCCAAATGGCGGCAGTCCCGCAGTCGCCTGGAGGATTTTGGCTACCGGCTGGAGGAGTAAAGCGCCATAGTGTTGCAAACCGAACGACTCATTCTCAGAACCTGGGAGGCTTCTGACCGCGTTCCCCTGGCCCAACTCAACGCCAATCCACAGGTCATGCGCTATTTTCCGGCAACCCTTTCCCAGGCGGAGTCTGACGTTTTGTTAGATGCCCTAGAAGCCCACCACCGCACCCACGGCTTTGGCCTCTGGGCGGTGGAAGAAAAAGTCACGGGTGCTTTTATCGGGTTTATTGGTCTCAACATTCCTTCTTTTCAAGCCCATTTCACCCCTACGGTAGAAATCGGATGGCGGTTGGCCCCGGCCTTTTGGGGCAAAGGATATGCCACGGAAGGAGCAAAGCAAGCCCTCAGTTACGGATTTCAGATGCTGGGTTTGCCCGAAATCGTGTCGTTTACCGCAACGGTGAATCGCCCCTCCATCGCCGTGATGGAACGGCTTGGCATGACCCACAATGAGACCGATGATTTTGACCATCCCCGCCTACCGCCGGGACACTGGCTGCGCCGCCATGTGCTGTACCGAATCACGCCCAGAACTATCCCCTCCTGGGAGGGGCAGGGGTGGGTTCACCCTGCTGATGGGTAAGACCTGGTCTACCGCTGCGCTATCCCCTCCTGGGAGGGGCAGGGGTGGGTTCACCCTGCTGATGGGTAAGACCTGGTCTACCGCTGCGCTATCCCCTCCTGGGAGGGTTAGGGGTGGGTTCACCACGGCAATGCCTATTCTGAAGAATGAGGATCTGCGGGCAACTCCCCCAGGGTCAGCAGGGCCGACCGGGCCGCCACTTTTTCGGCGGCCTGTTTACTGCGTCCCTGGCCCTGACCGTAGACTTTTCCAGCAATGCGCACCTCAGCGGTGAACTGCTTGGCATGGTCGGGGCCAGCTTCAGACACGATGGCGTATTCCGGAATCATGCCCTGATTAGCCAGAGCCCATTCCTGTAGCTTACTTTTAACGTTGAGATTTCCCCCACTGGCGGTTTGACGGACCAGCCCCTGGCGAAAAAACGGCAGCAGGTATTGCCTGACGACTTCAATATCGCAATTCTGATCCAGGTAATAAGCCCCAATCAACGCTTCGAATGCACTGCTGAGCAGCCGGGGGTTAGTGCGTCCACCACTGTATTCAATGCCTCGGCTGAGGCGCAGCTGCCGGCCCAGGCTCAGTAGTTTTGCAAACTCTGCCAGTTGAGTTCTGTCCACTAACGAGGCCCTGAGAATGGTGAGATCTCCCTCCGGGGAATGGGGGAACTGTTGAAACAAAAATTCGCCACACAAAAAGGTCAGAATGGCATCCCCCAGAAACTCTAACCGCTCGTTATCGGCAGTTTCGCCGGGATATTCCTGCACCAGGGACTTGTGGGTCATGGCCTGGCGCAATCGGTCAGGATCGTTAAATGGGGGAAGGCTAAAGTCAGACATAGCGATAGATCATGACAGTATGGCCTGATGCAGCATATTCAGGGATTGCTCCTTTGCACCCATTGGGCCACCCCCTCTGCCAGGGTGTCTGCCAGCTGCTGCTGGGCATCAGGGTCAACAATCCATTCAAATTCATCGGGATTGATCATAAAGCCCAGCTCCAACAGCACCGAAGGCGCAACATGGGGACGGGTGAGGGCCAGATTATTCCAGTAAACGCCGTAGCTGGGCCGATCCAGCTCGGTGACCAGATAGTCGTGGAGGAACTGGGCCAGGTCGTGAGCCTGGGCATGGTACCAGAAAGCCCCAATACCAGCGGTATTCAGGGCATCGCCATTATCGGGCAGGGCGTTGTAGTGAATACTCAGGGCCAGGGTGGGCTCATCCCGGTTAATCTGGTCAGCCCGTTCATTGGGACCACTGGCGCTATCGTCGGTGCGGGTCATAATCACCGTTGCGCCGCGAGATTCCAGGGCTTCCTGCAACAGCAGCGACACATCAAGATTCACCGCTTTTTCAGGCGTGCCATCGGGGCCTCTAGCCCCTAACTCCTCGCCGCCATGGCCGGGGTCTACCAGAATCGTTGTTCCCGCCAGAGGGAGAGCCCTCTCTTCATCGGGGGGATGCTTGAGAGACAGCACCAGGGTGGTGCCCTCGTAGCGCAGCTTGTATCCCCACTGCTGGTCAGTTTTGAACTGGAACCGATACCGGGCCTGATCGGGTAAGACGGGCTGCCAGTCTAGCCGACGAATCACCGGATCATCCCCGATGAAAATGGTGTCGGTCTGGGGGGTGGTGTTGTAAAGGGTCAGGGTCAGGCTATCGGCAGTTTGGTCAATGGAAACAGGCACTGGCACCTGCAGGGGAAAGGAGATCTCCGTCCAACCAGGAACCTGATCCGAACTCACCCCGCGAATAATTGACCGGGGTGGACCGCCGCTGGTGAATACCTGGGTTTCGCTGGCTCGAATCCAGCCGCCGTAGTCTAGCCGCAGCCAGTCCCCCTGCCGCCCGGTGACCCTGGCCTGAGTGCCCTGGGGCAGGGGAGTAATGCGCGAGTAGCTGGTGCTGGGGCCGGTTCTGGCCACTCCGGCAGGGACTGTGACCTGAGCCACCTCAAATTGTTCCGGGTCCAGGATCTCGATGAGGCCGGTAGCCTGGGCGGTGACCTGCTCATCCCCCAGGGTCAGGGTGTAGGTGGGCTGCCCCAGGCTCCCCGGTTGCTCGGGCAAAAAACAGCTCTCGTAGCGAACCGGACCGCTCGCCGCCAGGGGGTCCGTCTGGGCTGTTAGCACCGCATAGTTGGGGGGCAGTTCCACCGCATTTCCCTGGGGCATCAGGGCCAGGGAAGTGGAGCCTACCGTTGCCGTCACAGTGGCATCGGGTGGAGCCACGGCCTCCAGACACACCAGTTCTCCTGGCAGGCGGGCGATGTCACGGGTGGGTGCCAGAGAATTTTCAGCAAAACCCAGGGTTTCCGGCAAAACCGCTGTACTGGGGAGTCGGGTTACGGTTAATGACAGGGACTCCCCGGCCTGGGTCAGAGTGAATTGGTTTTCTCCCATCTCAAGAGGCAGGGAGGGGGCAAAATGGCCGTCGCTGCTGCGATGTTCAATCGGCTTGCCGTTCATCAAAACCGGCTGGTTGGGGTCTGCGGTGCCAATGAAAAAGATGCGATCCGACCGGGTTTGATGATCCACCGGAGGATAGACCACCTGAAGTTTGGGGTCGTTGGCCCACGCAGTTTGCTCAAGGGTGACGGTGCCCATGCAGCCCAGAGCCAGAATCAGAAGGTGCGATTGCCTCATGAAAATTGAGAAGTTGAATGGTTGACCTTTGCCAAGGCAATCATAGTAGATAAAGACTTTGCTAATATTTTCTTTCTCCCCCAAGCTGCTGCTTGTATGGTAAAGAAATGAAGTGCGGAAACGGTACGTTGCGCTCGTGTGTCTATCAGTATGTCGAACCCAGAGATATCTTATCGGCAGCGTATACAGCTCATTGTTACCAGCTACAACCTGGCTGGCTACGATGACCTAATTTTTGAAGCCAATTTGAATGCCCTGATGGGGCAGGTGCCGTTACTGTTGCTAGAGCTGGCCCTGGTTGAAACCCTGATCCGGCAATGGCTCAGGGTACCTTTGAAACGAGGGGTGCAATTCTTAGAGCAGACTCAGAGTTTATTACGGCTCTGGCAGAGCGGACAATTTGACGGATGCCTGACTCCCCTGCATTTTGAGATGATTACCGGCCTCGACCCGACCCCAACCTTTGCCGGACTTGATCAGGTCTTACAGGATTGGTGCTCTTCAGCTGCTAGGGTACGGGCTGCGGTGCAGATGCCAGCTACCGAAACGCCGTGACGGCGCAAAACCTGGGCACAGCTCAGGGCTGTTGCTCCAGTGGTAAAAATATCATCCAAGAGCCAGACGGATGGTTGGGACAGCTGCGATCGCTGCTGTCTATCCACATCAAAAGCCTGGTTTAAATTGCGGAACCGCTCCTCCCGGTTCAAACTGTGTTGGGCCTGGGTGGACTGTACCCGTTTCAACAAATTGCTGTGTAGCGGTAAGTGGGTCACGCGACAAAACCACCGGGCCAGGGTTTCAGCCTGGTTAAACCCCCGCTGCTTCAGCTTTGATTCATGGAGAGGAATCGGCACAACGAGCACCTCCCGCCCCCCCCTGGAAGGCATGGATGGAACGACCCTTAACCAGGATTGGGCGAGTTGAGTGCCTAAAAACTGGGCCACATCCTGCCGCTGGTTATATTTGAGGCTGGCAATGCATTGCTTCAGGCTGCCTGCATAGGTCCCCCAGCTGACTACCGGCAACCCGGCCTGTCCCTGGTAAAGTGGATGTGGTAGCTGGGTCTGCTGCACCTGCCTCTGGCAACTCGGACAGAGTGGAGTTGAACAGGGCCGATCACAGAGGGCACAGTTGCCGGATAAAAACACATTTAAGAGCTGCTGTCTTCCCTGTTTCCAGGCTTTAGTATCAAGTGAGATAAGTCCCATGATTTGTCCGTAGTGGGTTTCTACTACCGGGCCTAACCTGTTGCTATACGCTTTCTAAACTAGCCATGCTCAACGGCCCTGGTGACTTCATTGTGGGCGGCAAAGCAGGTTTACATGAGCGTGAATTCATGGAATTCGGTATCACCAGGGCGGGCAATACATGGTTTAGCCGATCGATTTCATCCCGCCGTACCGTGCTCAGGGCACTCGTTTTCCTGCGATATGAGTTGGTTTCGACATTTGGATCAGATTGCAGGGACTCCCCCCTCTGCCGTAGGCTATAGCGCCTACTACCTGGCGCAGCTCAAGCAGGGAGGGGTGCCTGTTGCCGACGGCTGGGTGCTGCCGCAAGACAACTGGCAAAACGTCTTAGCCCATATCGCAGCAGAGTTGCCCCATCAGGCCCCTGACCTGACCGCCCTGGGGCTGCAGTCTGGCCAAGAGCTGCAAGGGTTAAGTCAGACCTGGCAGAGGGCGCTAGAGCACTGGTTTGCAGACCCGGCCCGGCATCTGCAGGATTGGGGTATCGAGGATTGGGCCTGTCCCTTCTCCCCCTGGGTCATGCGGCCTTCCCTGTGGTTGGCCAACCGTTCAGAAAAACCGCGTCAGCTTCAGGCCCTCCACGGGATGCTGGCGGATGTAGTGGGCACCGGGGCATGGGTACTACCCAGCCTGCATCAGTTATGGCAGCAGGCCCTGAAAGCTCGCAGCCTGCTGGTGTGGCAGCAACATTGTCAGGGTTTATCCCAGGTGGGCATAGGAGCGCTGTTGTTACCCCTCTACCCGGCGCAGGCATCCGGGCGAATTGTTTTAAATGCCGACACCGCCTACATTGAGGCCGTTGAGGGAATGGCCTTGGCCCTGACCCAGGGAGAGGCCATCCCGGCCAGATGTACCATTAATCTGAAGTCTTTTGATCACATCTCCTGGCAGTCGGGTTACCAGGAGCGGCTCTATCACCTCGCGACGGCTTCGACCAAGGCTCATTCCCAACCTGAACAGGGGAGACCATCCCCAGGCAATGCTGCCGACCTGCAGGTGCTGCAGGTCGCCGACCGTACAGAAGAAACCCTGGCCGCTGCCCTCAATCAAGACCAAGTGGCCCAACTGGTGCAGTTAGCCCAACGGGCCAGAGCCATTCTGGCCACTGACAGGCATCAAAACAATTACAATGCTGACAACATCCTCGAGCCCGCTGAAGTGGGAATCGAGCTTGAATGGGCTCTATACCCTTCGCCAACAGGAACGGGGCTGACCTGGGTCATTACCCTGGCGATGCCATGGTGGGGCTCCCTCTCGGTCAACCAGCGCACCGATGCCGCCAAAGCCCCGGCCCTGGCGGCCCATCGTTCCTCCCTGAGCCCACCCCCGTTGCCTCAGGTTTCGGTGGTGGTTAAAGGCGTAGGGGCGTCTTCTGGCCGGGTACGGGCTCGGGCGGTGGTGGCCCGAAATGCGCAGATGTTGCCCCAGCCCCTGCCCGAAGGCTGCATTGTGGTATTGCCCGACCTGCAACCCGACCGATTTTTGCAGCTAGAAACGGTCGCCGGTATTGTCACAGAGCAGGGAGGTGCCACCTGCCATGCCGCCATTCTGGCCCGAGAGATGGGCATTCCTGCCGTTGTGGGGGCTCCCCAGGCGACCCAGCTAATTGACTCAGATCTGCTGCTATGGCTGGATGGAGAACGGGGACTGGTCTACGGTATTGGCAACGATCACCAGGCCGTGGGGCTGACCACGGCAGAAAAACCTGCCCCTGGAATGCAGGTCACCACCAGCCCGTTGTCATCATCCCCCGCGGTGACGCCTGAACCACAGTTGTTGCGGTCCCTCCGCACTAAGGTGATGGTCAACCTGAGCCAGTCGAGACGGGTTAAAGAGTTACCTTATGAACAGATCGACGGTATCGGCCTACTGCGATCTGAGTGGCTCATGCTAGAAATTTTGGATCGTCGTCATCCCTGGCATTGGATTCATCAGGGCCAGGAAGCTGAACTACAAAGCCGTTTGGCCCAGGCCCTGGAGCCCATTCTGCAGGCCCTGGGAAATAAGCCGGTGCGGTACCGCTCCTTAGATTTGCGTTCCCACGAGTGGCAATCCCTGGAGGGTAGCCCAGCCGCCGATACCAACCCCATGCTGGGGCTGCGAGGCACCCTCAGCTACACCATTGATGCCCGGCTGTTTGAGGTCGAGTTAGGGGCGCTGGCGACCCTACAACAGGCGGGGTATCACAACCTGCACTTAATGTTGCCCTTTGTGCGCTCAGTGGAAGAGGTGATCGCCTGCCGCCGTTACATCGAACTAGCGGGGCTTTACCAGGTAGATGGGTTTGCCCTGTGGATGATGGCTGAGGTCCCCTCGGTGTTGTTTTTATTACCGGCCTACGCAAAAGCAGGGGTTCAGGGCATTGCCATTGGGTCAAACGACCTGACCCAACTGTTGTTAGCGGTCGATCGAGATCAGCCGACAATGGCGTCGGCTTACGATGAACGTCATGCGGTGGTGCAAATGGCTCTGGCCCATTTAATTCGAGAAGCCCGTCGTTGTGGCATGACCTGCTCAATTTGTGGTCAGGCCCCGGCCCGCTATCCAGAATTAATCGCGGATCTGGTGGCCTGGGGCATCGACTCCATTTCGGTGGAGATGGGTGCTCTGACCTTTACCCGAGAAGCCGTCTGGCAGGCAGAGCAGACAGGATAAACTCAATCCAATTCCCAAAGCGGAGATTGCCCTAAGGAATGAGGATTTTATCACATCCAATTTTTGTCGGGTAGGTATCTTGCCTGCTCTTGGACAGCCGAGCCGGCGATCCCACGTTATTGCATCCCCCTCAATCCTTCTCCCAGAGCGGGAGGGGGAGTTTGAATCCGGCCCCCCTGCTCCCGTTGGGGGCGCAGGGGCTGGGGAATGTAGCTTTCCCTGAAGCAAAACTCCACTTCTGGACTTGGACAAGGTTTATTTCCAACTGGACCTGGTAGCAATCAGGTTTTTCTATTGACCTGTTGTCTGCCTGCCGGATAACTTTGGTAGGCTTAGGGGTGGAGTTCAGGTTGGGGCTAGTATTAACCCCAATGACTTGGGAGCACAGCATCATGAGCTTCAGTGGGGAGCAAGCGTTGAGACTGCTCGACGGCTTGGCAGATGGGCTATTGGTACAGGCCGTGCCGACGGGGAGGGTGGTTCATGTCAATGGTGGATTTTTAGACCTGCTGTTGTGCGATCGCGATCGCCTTAACGGCCAACCCGATAGCTGGATCGATCACATCTATCCTGACGATCAAGCTTCTGTACGCCGTTGGTGGCAGCAATTGCTGACTCGCCCCGGCTCAGCCGACCAGGCCTACCGACTGGTACAACCAGGTAACAATCTCCGCTGGATCCACTGTCGGAGTCTGTTAGTTGAGGCATCCCCAGGGCAGGCGACCTGCCTGGCAACGCTGCACCATGACGTGACTGCCCATCGCCAGCCGTCCCCGACCGTCGATGGGCAGTGGGAAACACTACAAACCATTTTTGGCTCGTTTCTCATCGGCATTAGCTGCTGCGATCGCAACGGGCGCATCATCTGGGCCAACGAAGCCTTCGCGTCTCTGCTGGATTACGAACCGGGCGATCTGAGCCAGCGGTATCTACAAGATTTGATGATGCCTGCTGCCGGTTGGCGATCAGGGGCTAATGGAGCAGATTTTGGTCGGCCCTGGTCCTATGAACTGGAATGGATCACCGGTTTATACCAACGGCGCTGGATGTTGACAACGATGGCCCCCCTGGGACTAGATGTGGCCCAGGCCGCCGCCTGCATCTGCATGGTGCAAGACATCAGCCACTATAAGCAAACTGAAGTAGAGCTGCGCACCACCCTGGCAGAAACTGAAGTGCTCATTGCCGAAATTCACCACCGGGTGAAAAATAATTTGCAAATTATTTCCAGTTTGCTAGAACTGCAAGCAAACCGTACTCAAGATGCCCATACTCGCTCGATTCTTTTCGGCAGCCAGGATCGGGTACTGGCCATGTCTCTCATCCACGAGACCCTGTACCAATCAAACCACATGACCTGCATTAACTTTGCCAGCTATGTCCGGCATCTGGTCAGTAGCCTATCCCGGGCCTATGCCGCCGAGCAAACCGTAGACTTTAACCTGAACTGTGATACCAGCGCCACCGTTTCAACCAACCTGGCGGTTCCCCTGGGGCTGATCTTAAACGAACTGATTACCAATGCCTTAAAACATCGCCTTGCCGGATGCCCGAGGGATACCCTCACCGTATCGTTTTGTCCTATCTCTAACAATGATTTTGAGCTATCCGTCACACAATCTTCGGGGTATCTACCCGAAGATTTTTCTATCCATCAACCCACTTCTATGGGGCTGCAAATTGTCAAAGTGCTGACTCAAAAAATTGGCGCTAAACTCACCATTCAGCAGCCTCCTGTAACGTTTAAAGTGGCCTTTTCGATACAGCCCAATAATGGGCATAACGCTAAGTCATGAGGATTTTATGGCATCCAATTTTTGTCGGGCAGGCATCTTGCCTGCCCTTCTAGCCCCTCTGCCCCCTGGGTAGCCCTGCCTCAAAGACACGGTATACTCACAAAATTTAAAATTTACAGGTAACTGGCATCGGAGACCGGGCTTCATCTTATGATGATGTCAAGCTGGGGTGCCTTACGGCCTGATTATCCTGGCTGCTTATGTTTTCCTGTCTGCCAGCCATGGCCAATATCCTGATCGTTGAAGATGAACCCATTGCCGCCTGGAGCATTCGGGAGGCCCTTGAAGCTGCCGGTCATAACGTGGTGAATGAGGTAGTGTCTGGGACGCAGGCTATCCAGTCTGCTTATCAGAATAAACCCGATGTCGTCCTGATGGATATTCGTCTGGCCGACGATGTAGACGGAGTAGAAGCGGCAAGAACGATTTTCGCCAACTGCCAAATTCCCGTTGTATTTTTAACGGCCTATACTGACGATGCCACCATTCAACAAGCCCTGGGTACAGCCCCTTTCGGCTATGTGGTGAAGCCTTTTCGCCGACGCGAACTACAGACCAGTGTCAACATCGCCCTGCAGCGACACCAGCGCGAGCAAAGTCTGACTGCCGCCAATTATCAGCTTACCACAACCCTCGATAGTCTTGGGGATGCGGTCATTACCGTAGATTTAGAGGGGCGAGTTACATTTTTGAATCCCGTAGCCGAAGCCCTGACCCAGTGGCCTCAACCAGAGGCGCTAGGGCTTGACATTGAGCAGGTGCTGCCCCTGTTTGACCAGCAACGGCGACCCCTAGAGAACCCCCTGCGAGTTGCCCTGCGAACTAAACAAACCCAACATTTGCCCGACAACTGCCTGCTTAAGACCCGTCAGGGGCATTTCAAGTACGTAGGAGATTCGGCCACCTTAATTCGGAATGAAGCCGGTCAGGTGCTGGGCGGGGTGTTAATTTTTCAAGACGTGACAGAGCATAAACGGGTTGAGCTAGAACTACATCAGCTCTACGAAATCAGCCAGCGCCAGGCCCAGCAGGCTAAGCTGCTGAATCAAATTGTGCACACCATTCGCACCAGCCTGCAGCTGTCCGACATTTTGCAGCAAACGGTGACCAGCGTTTTAGAAGCGTTTCAAGTCAGTCGTTGCGTTATTCGCTTGGGGTCACCGTTGGCAGGCCACTTTACTAACTCGGTGTATGTTGCCGGTCCGGGGGTAACTTCCCTGACCGATCAAACCATGCCCATGGGCAGCAACCCTCTGTTAGAGCGTTTGTTTATTACCGATCGGGCCATTGCTATTAGCGACGTCCTCACCGAAACCAACCTGGCACCGTTGCAGTCTTATTTTGAGCGATCGCAGATTCGCGCCCTGCTGACCGTAGCCATTCGGTTTCAGCGCAATATTAAGGGGGTGATATGTCTGCACCAGTGCACATCTCCCCGCGACTGGCAGCCCGACGAAGTGAATTTGCTAGAGAAGGTCGCCGACCAAATTGCCGTAGCCATTGATCAGGCAGAGTTGTACCAGAACTTGCAAAAAGCAAATCAGGAGCTACGTCGCTTAGCCCATCTAGACGGGCTGACCCAGGTAGCCAACCGGACCGCTTTTGATCAGTACTTTGCCACCGAATTTCGTCGCCAACTGCGACAGGGAACTCCCCTCAGCCTGATTATGTGCGATGTTGACCATTTCAAGCACTATAACGATACCTACGGCCACATCAATGGCGATGACTGCCTCAGAATGGTAGCCAAAGCGATTGCAGCGGTATTAAAACGCCCTGGCGATATGGTCGCCCGCTATGGCGGCGAAGAATTTGCCATCATCTTGCCTAACACGGATCTGGATGGCAGTCAGGTCATGGCGGAGGCGATTCAAGCTTCAATTGCCAACCTGGCCATTCCCCATCGTGATCTGCAGTTGTCTGCCCTGGTCACCGTCAGCATGGGAGTAGCCAGTCAGTCCCAGATTAATGCCAGCAAAGCCACAGACCTGGTTAGAGCTGCCGACTATGCCCTCTATCGGGCGAAAGCCCAGGGGCGCAACTGTTACTGTATTGCCACCGAAGTCCCCCAAACAAGCCTTCATGACTCTCACTCTCCATGACGCTGACTCTCAATAAGGCACTTTGACTCGCCGAGGCTTAAGGTGCCAGTGGTTCCTGACGTTTCAGCCAGACCCCTCGTAAGCCAGCGGCGCGTGCCCCATGGCGATCATCGGTTTGGCTATCCCCCACATGCCAGGCCCGGGAGGGCGCGCAACGATGCTTTTGCAGGGCTGTAGCAAAGATCAACGGGTCGGGCTTAGCAGCCCCCACTTCAGAAGAAATGGTAATGGACTGAAAGTAGTCGCTCAACTCCAGCGCATTGAGGACCCGATAAAGCCGGGAGTCGAAGTTCGAGATCACCCCTAGCTCCACACCCCACTGCTGCCACTGCTGCAGCGTTGCCAGCACCTCGGGATACACAAACCAGGGCTCAGCCGTCGCAAAATGAGCATAGAGGTCGGTAAAAAAACTGTCGAAATCTACAAACTGATCTAGCACCCCGGCACTGCTAAAGGTTTGTTGCCCCAGCCGCCGCCACCAGGTAAATTCCAGGATCGGAATTTGCCCCGGATCGGCGTCAGGAAAGGCCATCGGCGGAGCCGCCTTAAACGTACGGAAAAAAGCCTGGTTCAGTTCCTCAGCATCCGCTCTGACCCCGTGTTGCCGGGCAATCTCGCTGTAAATTTGCCCAACGCTACCGGCAACGCCAAAGAGGGTACCAACGGCGTCGAGGAAGATGACCTGGGGCGGGGAAGGTTTGGGCATTGGGGCGGGGGGAGGTGGGTGGACGGGTGGGTGAGTGGGCGAGTGGATGGGTGGGGGGATGGGTGGATGGGTGAGTGGATGGGGGGATGGATGGGTGGGTGGATGGGGGGATGGGTAGATGAAGGAGAAGCCACTTCACGTCTGAGAGTGATCAGTTTTTTGTGTAAGGGCCAATCAGCCGATTAATCAAGTTTTCTGCAAGCCTTGTAGGGCAGGCGTCTCGCCTGCTCAGCTGGGACAGGCAGGATGCCTATCCCACAAGAGTCTGAGCACTTCCCACGTCTACACCCCTCACCCCTCACCCCTCACCCCTCACCCCTCACTCCTCACTCCTCACCCCTCCCTCCCTCCCTCTCTCCCTCCCTCCCTCAGACCGACAACAAATCCAACAACGGCTTCGTCATCCAGTTGACCCCAACTCTGACCTGATGGCTTAACGTCGGCATCCGATACAGGTAGGCTAAACGCCGGGCAACATGGGCCAGTTCGCCATCGAGCTGAATGCCTAACCCACTGAGGGTAGCGCGATCGCTACCGAGGGTCATCATTTCGCCCAGGTGACGGTAGCGGAAGGGCAGTTGGGGACGATGGCTGAGGGAGGCCCAGATGTTCCAACCGACAAAATCGGCTTGCTGTACCGCAGTCTGCGCAGTGGCAGGGACAGTCTGGCCATCGGCATCTTTACAGTCGGCCAGGTCACCCAGGGCATAAATGCCGGGATGATCGACCACTTCCAGGGTGGGATTGACGCTGACCTGGCTGCGGTCATTGTGGGGCAGAGGCAGTCCGGCAACCACGGCATTAACCCTGGTACCCACGGTCCACAGCACCAGGTCAACGGGAATAATATCGATCTGCTCGTGGTATTGGAGGCTAATGGTATCGTCAGTCACCTCTGTAACGGCAGTGTCCAGGTCCAGCCAGACGCCTAAATCCGATAGCACGTCTTGAGCTGACTTGCGGTTGTACTCGGGAGAAGTTCTCAAAATGGTGTCGGTTCTCTCAATTAAGCGAACCCGTCCGCGTTTACCCAGTCTTTCGGCCAGTTTGCAGGCCAGTTCTACCCCGCTGTACCCCCCTCCCACAATAGCAACGCGAATTTTCTCGGCGTCCGCAGCTTCCAGCAGGCGGAGCCGTTCTTTCAGCCGGTAGGCATCTTGCAGGGTGCGAAAACTCAGGGCATGGTCAGCTACGCCGGGGGCCATATCCATCGGTGTGTCCCCTCCCAGGGCCAGCACCAGGCGATCGTAGTGGAGGGGGTCTCCCTGGCCCAGGTTGACCTGGCGCTGGTCCAGATCAATTCCGGTTACCTCAGCCTGCCGAAACTGAATGCTGGTACCCGCCAGCAGTTCTTCAAAGGGAGGGGCAATTTCCCAGGTTTGCAGTTCTTCAGTCACCAGTTCGTACAGTAAGGGAGCAAAGAGAAAGCGATCGCGATGATCCACCAGGGTAATCACCGGCGGAGTATGCTGACTCCAGGGAAGCTGGCTCAGGCGCAGGGCTGTGTACAAGCCGCCAAAGCCGCCACCGAGAATACAAATGTGCTGGGGGGCGTCTGCCATGGGTTTTAGATGTGATACCTCTTACTTTCTTCTAACCTAAAACGGGGCGAACAGACAGTAGAAATTTACGCTTCCAACAACCCCGACGCACCCTGGATGACTACAACCACAGATGAGGAAGGGCGGTTTGCCTGCCTGCCGGATGAGTCTATCCCCGGCCAATGGGAAATCTCGATTGAGGATGAGGAACAAACCCACGCCGACTACTGGACGGTGCCGGTGGGTTCTCAGGGCATTATTGTCAACGGCATGGTGCTGGATGATACTCGCGACATCCACTATGCCGCAGCATCTGCTGCAGATCCCCTGCTGACAACGATAGGGGTCAGCCTGGTTGGGCTGGTCTTTAGAACGCGTCGTCGGCCTCTGTCCGTTGTTTGAAGGAGTAAGAATACTCTCTGTTGCACTCAGGGGTTGAAGGCTTCTGCGAATTTAGGGATCTTGGTCCAGCGGATTTACGCAACCGCCGGACCAACATATTTGGCAATACTATCGGGCTTAAGAACATAGCTACAGCGAGAAAAAGCCACTGATTAAGTTTTGCCTTGGGGTTTTCTGGATCTTGCCAAAACTGACCGATGGCTAGCACAAAGACCATCATCGACAGCAAAACATAAATCTTGAGGAGCATAACGTTTGCCTCGGCACGGCTACTAATTCGGATGCAATAACTTCCTGTTTAAACCCTGTCCAAGTCCAGAAGTGGGGTTTTACCTTAGGAATGAGGATTTCATAACATCCAATTTTTGTCGGGCAGGCATCCTGCCTACGCTTGGACAGCCGAGACGGCTATCCCACGTTATTGCATCCCCCTTCCTTAGAGAAAACTCCAGATTTCGAGCTGGACCTGGTATAGTTCCCCTCTGCGTATAGTTCCCCTCTGCTGCCTATGAGTGACTTTGCGGCTGATAACGTCCCTCAGCACAGTGGACTATCACAGTTCTGACCAGGAAGCACGTAGGAGTCACCAGGTTAAAGTCTATCGGTTGATCCCAAAACTCAATACCATGAATTTACTGAGGTTTTACTTGATAAAAAATACATCAAATAAATTGAGGCTAATAAATTGAGGCTCATCCTCCCTCTTGCCCCCTGCCCCCTTACGCCCCTGCCCCGATGAGTCGCCCTGACTAACGGAAACGGATCAGCCCATCGGTCTCCGCATCCGCCAGGCACCTGAACCCTCCCCCAACTGAGATAATGAAATCTGGCCGACAAGCTGGGAGGACAGTGGCGTGACAACAGCAATTCCTGAAGCGGTGCAAACTATCGGGGTCATCGGCGGTGGCCAGTTGGCCTGGATGTTAGCCCCCGCCGCCAGGAAACTGGGCCTAAAGCTGATCGTCCAGACTCCCAACCTGACAGACCCTGCCGTGGCCCTGGCCGATGATGCCATACTGGCCTCCATTACCGATGGGGAAGCCACCGCTACGTTGGCCTCTCGCTGTGATGTCATCACCTTTGAGAATGAGTTTATTGATGTGCCCGGTCTGCAGCAGTTGGCCACCCGGGGTGTCCAGTTTCGCCCCGCGCTGGAGGTACTGACCCTGGTATTGGATAAGCTCGATCAACGCCAGTTTTTTGACCGCATCGGGCTACCCAACCCCCGCTACACCAGCCTGGAGGGAGGCGAAAGTCCAGACACCCTGATGGCCAGGGCATCAGCCATTGGCTTTCCCCTGGTCATGAAAACTCGCCGCCTGGGCTATGACGGCTACGGAACTTTCATGGTGGCTGACCCGCAGCAATTGCAGACCGTTTGGAATCAAACCGGAAAGGCTCCGGTTTTGCTGGAGGAATTCGTCCCCTTCCAGAAAGAGCTAGCGGTGATGGTGGCGCGGTCGGTCGGGGGAGAGGTAGCCGTATTTCCCACGGTTGAAACCCAGCAGGTGAAGCAAATTTGCCGACGGGTGATTGCCCCCGCCAGCGTTAGCCCTGAGGTCAGCCAACAGATGAAGCAACTGGCCGAGACTCTGGCTGACCAGCTGCAGCTGGTGGGCATCGTTGGCATCGAATGTTTCCTCACCCAGGACGAGCGCGTCTTAATTAACGAAATTGCCCCCCGCACCCACAACTCCGGCCACTACACCATTGATACCTGTGAAACCTCTCAGTTTGAGCAGCAGCTGCGTGCCATCAGTGGCCTTCCCCTGGGGGCAACCACCCTGAAATGCCCCCAGGCCCTGATGGTCAACCTGCTGGGACTGGACGCCACCCCAGCAAAGCACAAGCAAAGACTACAGCGTTTAAAGGAACTGCCAGGGGCCGAGGTTTACTGGTATGAAAAAGCCCCCAGTCCAGGCCGCAAGCTGGGGCACATCACCCTCTGTCTCGGCGCTGCAGATGCCCCATCGGAAATGATTTCCCAGGTGGAACATCTGTGGTACGACAGTTAGGATATGGACTTTTCAATGCTATGCCCTATTCCCTTGTTGACCTCAACCGGATGTCCCAGGCCGAGTTTATTCAGGCGCTGGGGCCTACCTTTGAAAACACTCCGGCCATTGCCGCCAAGGCCTGGCAGCAACGACCGTTCCATTCCGTAAAAGAACTGCAGCAGCAGATGGTCGCCATTGTGCAGGCCATGTCACCCCAGGAAAAGCTGGCGCTAATTCAGGCCCATCCTGACCTGGGCAGTCGAGTGGCGATGGCTGAGGCCTCGGTAGCCGAGCAAAGTGGAGTAGGGCTAGACCAGCTTTCCGCTGCAGAATACGAACAGTTTCAGCAGCTCAACCAACAGTATCGGCAAACCTTTGGCTTTCCCTTTATTCTGGCCGTTGCCGGCCACACGAAAGAGTCAATCTTGCAAAACTTTGCCCAGCGGGTCAGCAATGCCCCCAACGTAGAAATGGCCCGTGCCCTGGACGAGATTGAAAAAATTGCCCATTTAAGGCTACAGTCTTGGGTACAGGAATCCTGAAATCGTACTAAACCAAGTTCAGCTCGAAATCTGGAGTTTTCTCTAAGGCAAAACTCCACCTCTGGACCTGGACAAGGTTGATGGCCAGGTTTAAATCAAGCTCCGTAGTTTTTCCCTGGGCAAAGCTCAATTTTTGGACTTTGACAGGCGCAGCTTGAAAAAAGAACCCCATTTAAGCTAGCCGAGTGATATAACATCACATTAGATAGCCCACAAGCAAGATAGCTCACAAGCCACCTGAATTCTTAACTTTACGAATTGAGACGTAGACGTTGCGAGTATTTCGGGAGTTTGGGGCATCTTTGGAAGTGTTAGTGAAACAGGTCAACTAAACTCGAATGAGTGTCAGAGCATGAAGGATTCCAACACAGGCGATCAAAAGCAACTCTTATTGATTGATGACGATCCAAACCTGATTTTGCTCGTCAAAGACTACCTTGAGTTTCGAGGCTATGCCGTCAACACCGCTGGCAACGGGCGCGAAGCTCTCGAAATGTTGGATGCCACCGAGCCAGACATGATCATCTGTGATGTGATGATGCCCGAAATGGATGGCTACACCTTCGTCAAGCAGGTACGAGAAAATCCTGACACCGAGTGGATTCCGATTCTCTTTCTATCTGCCAAAGGGCAGAGCCAGGACCGGGTCAAGGGCCTCAACACCGGGGCAGATGTTTACATGGTGAAGCCCTTTGAACCGGAGGAACTGGTAGCCCAGGTAGAATCTTCTCTGAAGCAGGCCTCTCGCCTTACTAAGCAGCAAATCAAGAGTAACGGCGGTCCTGCGATCCAGGTTCCCTTCGATGTTGAGCTAACCCCGACAGAACTTCGCGTTGTGCAGTTCGTGGCCCGAGGCATGGCTAACCGCGAGATTGCAGATGAACTCCAGGTGAGCCAGCGCACCATCGAGAGCCATGTCAGTAATATGCTGGGCAAAACCGGCTTACACAACCGTACTGAGCTGGCACGATGGGCGATCGAGACCCAAAAGGCTTAAGGTTGCCTGCTGTTTAGGCGATGAACCCGGCTTGCAGAATGTAGGGGCTGGGCTCCTGTTCTTGCTTAGGACTTGAGCCAGACGGGAAGTCTCGTCTGCTCACTTCTCTTGTTATACTGGAGGTTGTCTTTGCTGGTGTAGCTCAGTTGGTAGAGCAGCTGATTTGTAATCAGCCGGTCGCAGGTTCGAATCCTGTCACCAGCTTCCCCCAAAAGCCCTGTATTATAAGGCCTCGGGGCTTTCTCATATCTGACTCTGCAAGCGGTTTGGATATCACCCTCTGTCCTAAAAGCTACGCATTTACCCCCAAACCCACGGGCAAATGCGCGAAAATAGGCATGAATTTAGTACAGGATTTAGCACAATGGCTCGACCGGCTGACTTACTTGCCATCGTAAATGAGCGGCTAAAGGGGGCTGGAATTTGGCTTAAAGTAGCAGTGAGAGGGAGAAAGCGATCCCTTCGTGGAACATTGCCGCCAAAACCCAGGGAGACAAAAGCGAAGCAGACCTAAAACCTAAGGAATGGGGATACAATAACGTGGGATAGCCGTCTCGACTGTCCAAGAGCAGGCAAGATGCCTGCCCTACGAAAATTGGAGGACAGTTAGGTGAGCAGTTGCTTGCTTTCAAAGCCGTACCCGCCTTAACTGAATCCTACCCCCCATTGAATTCGCCCTGACCAAAAAATAAATTTTAAGAGTTACTTAAAATTTGTAAATATTAGTTTTTATCTATGTCTCAAGGGTTAATATTTCAGCCTCTGGCCCGACAAGCACCCCAATAAAGAGTCACCCTGTATAAATCATTATTGTCCTCTATGAAGTTATGCAAGGCTTGTTTACGACATGGCACTAAAGCAGTGCAATTGCGAGGCGACTTGCTTCAACATAGCATGGTAGGAGGTTTATAATTTTAAACTCAACTAAAGATAATGTGACTGGCTTCTTCAACGTGAATTTCGAGGTCTGGAGTGTTCCTTTAGGGAAACTCCATGCTGATAACCAGGTCCAGTTCGAAACCTGGAGCTTTCTCTAAGGTAAAACTCTACTGCGGGCCTCGGGTAAGGTTTAGACCTAGAAGATGGTGCTCATGCGTTTTTTATCGAACTTTCGTGCGCCAGTCATGAATCAATGGTTTGATGTGTCAATTGGTCCAATCGTTCGACTATGGCTTCTGAAGATTCAAAACTGAGTCAGCATTCCCCAGTTAACGCATCAGAGGAGTCTCGTTTTTTCAACCTATCGCTTGATCTGCTTGCGATCGCGGACATGAATGGCCAGTTCAAGCGGGTGAATCCAGCCTGGACCGAGACCCTGGGATATTCAGAAGCCGAATTGCTGGATCGACCTTTTATTGAGCTTATCCACCCGGAAGACCAGGCAGCTACGCTGGCAGAATTGGCACGACTCAGGGCGGGGAACCCAACCCCAGCCTTTGAAAATCGGTATCGGGCTAAGGATGGAACTTACCGCTGCCTATCCTGGACGGCTTCCCCTGAGGTAGAACGGGAGGAGTTTTATTGCATTGGCCGGGATGTGACCCGGCAGCGAGAAATGGAGGCAGCCCTGCGGGAAAGCGAAGAACGCTGGCAGTTGGCGCTGCGAGGCAGCAACGACGGCATTTGGGACTGGAACGTGCGCACCCATGAGGTTTTCTTTTCGACCCGGTGGAAATCGATGCTGGGGTTTGAAGAGCATGAAATCAGCAACCACCTCGATGAGTGGGTTAAGCGAGTGCATCCCGATGACCTGGGTTGGGTCATGCAAATGATTCAGGACCACTTTGAGGGTAAAACGCCGTTTTATCGCTCTGAACATCGGGTGCGATGCAAAGACGGCACCTACAAATGGATTCTTGACCGGGGGCAAGCCATTTGGGATGAAGCGGGCAACGTACTGCGCATGGCAGGGTCCTACACCGATGTTACCGAGCGCCATGAGCTGGAGGCCGCACTGCAAACCGCTAAGGTAAATCTAGAGCAGCGGGTAGAAGAACGCACCGCCGAGTTGCAAGCGGCCAACAGTCGGCTGCATGAAAGCGAACGTCGGTTTCGTACCGCCGTTAACTACATTCCCGATGTCTTTGTCATTTACGATGCCGAGCGACGAATTCAGTTCATCAATGCCGCCGGGCTGGCCCTGACCGAACGCCCGCTGGAAGATTTCATTGGCTACCGGGATGAAGACATCCATCCGCCAGAGGTGACAGCAGCTTACTTGCCGCTGCTGCTTCAGGCGGTTGCCACCAAACAATATCAGACCGGCGAATGGACCATCACCCTACCCAACCGCGATCCTTACACCATCGTGGTGCAGTATCTGCCCCTGCTAGATGACCAGGGAGCGATTCAGCAAATCCTCGGCATTACCCACGACATTACTGAGCGTAAACAGGCAGAAGAGACCATTCGACGCAGCGAAAAACAGGTCAGGCGCGTTCTCGACAGTTTGTTTAGCTTTGTCGGCGTGATGACCCCCGACGGCACCCTGATTGAAGCGAACCGCACCGCCCTGGAAGCCGCTCACTTAAAGCCTGAAGATGTCTTAAATAAACCCTTTGACGAGGCGTTTTGGTGGTCTTACGATGCTGAGGTTCAGGCTCAATTGCGGGTAGCCATTCACCAGGCTGCAGCAGGAGAAATTGTTCGCTACGACGCCGTAGTGCGGGTGCGCAATCACCAGCTTCTGCCCATCGACTTTACCCTGGTGCCTGTGTTTGACGATACCGGGCAGGTGGAATATCTGATACCCTCTGGGATTGACATTAGCGATCGCAAACGGGCAGAAGTGGCCCTACTGCAGAGCCAGATACAGATACAGCGGCAACTGACTGAAATCGAAACGATTTATCAGTCAGCCCCCATCGGCCTGAATGTGCTGGATCGGGATCTGCGCTTCGTTCGCATCAATGAGCGGCTAGCCGAAATCAACGGTCTTTCGGTGGAAGAGCATTTAGGGCGCACCGTGCGAGAATTGTTGCCAGAGCTGGCCGATACGGCAGAGGCCCTGCTGTATCCGGTCATCGAAACGGGAGAACCCCTGCTGAATGTCGAAATTCGCGGTGAAACGCCAGCCCAGCCTGGCGTAGAGCGGGTCTGGTTAGAAAGCTTTTTGCCGTTGAAAGATGGCCATCGAGTCATCGGCATTAATACCGTTTGCGAAGAGATCACCGAACGTATGCAGGTAGAAGAAGCCCTGCGCCAGAGCGAAGCCCGGTTTCGCCAGATGGCCGACAACGCCCCGGTCATGGTTTGGGTCACCGACCCCACAGGCTACTGCACCTTCCTCAGCCAGAGCTGGTACGACTTCACCGGGCAAACCGAAGCTACCGGGCTGGCGTTTGGCTGGCTGGATGTTACCCATCCAGACGACCTGGAGCGGGCTAGAGGCATTTTTATGGAGGCGAACGCCCGCCAGGAAGCCTTTCGGCTAGAGTATCGTCTGCGCTGCCGCGACGGAGAATACCGCTGGGCGATTGATGCAGGCAACCCCTGGTTTAGTGCTACGGGGGAGTTTAAAGGCTATATCGGTTCCGTTATCGATATCACAGAGCGAAAACAAGCCGAGGCAGCGCTGCAGCGCTCGGAGGAACGCTATCGCACCCTCTTCGAGACGATGGAAGACGGCTTTTGCATCCTCCAAATAATCTTTGATGCCGATCAAAAGCCTGTCGATTATCGATTCCTTGAAGCCAATCCTGCCTTTGAGGCGCAAACCGGCCTCCAGCAAGCGGTCGGGCATACCGCTCGGGAACTGATTCCTGACCTGGAAGAACACTGGTTTGAAACCTATGGCAGCGTGGCTCGCCAGCGTGAACCGCTGCGGTTTGAGCAGGGATCTGAGGCGCTGGGTCGCTGGTTTGAGGTCTATGCCTTTCCCATTGGCGCACCGGCAGAACATAAGGTTGCGCTGCTGTTTAAAGATATCAGCGATCGCAAAGCCATTGAAACCCAGCGAGAACGGCTGCTCCACCAGGAGCAAACCGCTCGAGAAGCCGCCGAACAGGCCAACCGCATGAAAGATGAATTTTTAGCCATCCTGTCCCACGAGTTGCGAACGCCTCTAAACCCCATCATGGGCTGGGCCAAGCTGCTGCAGGCCCCACGGGTCGATGCCCAAAAACTCCAGCAGGGCCTGAAAAGCATTGAGCGCAACGCCAAGCAACAAATTCAGCTCATTAACGATTTGCTAGACATTTCCCGCATCATTCGTGGACAGATAAGTCTGAATCTCGATGTCGTTAATCCAGTCGAGCCGATTATTAACGCCATAGAAACGGTGCATTTTGCGGCAGCAGCCAAAGGCATCCAGATCTCCACGGAACTGGACGAATCAGTTGGCCCTGTCCGAGGAGACATCGGCAGGCTCCAGCAGGTTATCTGGAACCTGTTGTCAAATGCGATTAAGTTCACTCCACGGGGTGGGCAGATCGAAGTGCGCCTGGAGTTGGCAGAAGAGCGGGGGAGAGTAGAAGAGCCGGAGCATGAATGGGGAGGACGTGATGGAGTGATCGGGGTAGAGGGTGGTGCAGGCGGGAAGACTGAGGCTTATAACCTGGTACCCCAGTCCCCGTTCAGCCCCTCTAACCAGCAGGCTCAAATTACCGTCACCGACACAGGGCAGGGGATTCACCCAGATTTTTTGCCCCAGGTCTTTACCCTGTTCAAGCAGCAAGATAGCTCAATTACCCGTTCTTTCGGTGGGTTAGGGCTGGGGCTTGCCATCGTCAAGCAAGTGGTCGAAGCCCATGGCGGCACCATTACTGCGGCAAGTCCTGGCGTTGGCCAGGGGGCAACTTTTACCGTGTTTCTACCCCTGGTGCTTTCTACCCAGGCAGAATCGCCTGCTCCCCCCCATCCAGAAACCTTGAACCTTAAAAACCGCCAGGTCATCGTGGTAGATGATGAAGTCGATTCCCTGGAGTTAGTTAAAGTCATACTAGAAGAAGAAGGGGCTAATGTGTCTATCTTTTCTTCTTCAACCAAAGCATTACAGGCGCTCAGCCAATTTTCGTTTGACCTGCTGATTAGTGATATCGGCATGCCCAGTCTAGACGGCTACGCCCTGATGGCAGAAATTCGCACAGGCCCTTCCATAAACCAGGATATACCGGCAATCGCGCTCACCGCCTATGCCGGTGAACGCGATCAAAGAAAAGCAACCTCAGCCGGGTACCAGGCCCATTTGGCTAAACCCATCGATATGCAGAAACTGCTGACGACTAGCTCAAGGCTAGTCACCCCCTAGCTGGCGGGCAGATAGGCTTGCAGCTGGCTGCTCGTTTGCTTCAACTCTCTCATAGCCTTCTGTTGAATCTGTCGCACCCGTTCGCGGCTAATGTTGAGACTTTCTCCTACTTTTTGTAAAGAAAGCGGATTACCGTCTTCTAACCCATATCGCAGCGACAAAACTTGTCGCTGCTGAGAGGTCAGAGAACTCATCATTTTTGACAAATCCGTTTTCAGCGAACGTTGAGCAGCAAATTCTTCAGGGGACTGGCTATCAGCTTCTAAAAGATCGGCCAGTTCAGTATCGCCATTTTCCCCGATGCGCATTTCAAGGGACAGGGGCTTTTGGTTATGGCGTAAACAGTCTCTTACCCGTTTAGGCGAGAGTTCCAGATGCTCGGCAACGGCCTGAATCGAAGGGGTTTGGCCCGAACGTTGGGAAAGTTCACGCTGCGCCCTCTTAATTTTGTTCAAAGTTTCAACGATGTGAATGGGTAGACGAATTACGCGGCTTTGTTGAGCAAGGGCTCGCGTAATGGCCTGACGTATCCACCAGTAAGCATAGGTACTAAATCGATATCCTTTCGCAGGATCGAATTTTTCTACCCCCCGACTTAAACCAATGGTTCCTTCCTGGATCAGGTCTAACAAATCCAGATTTCGATGGGTATATTTTTTTGCGATAGAAACGACCAGGCGCAGATTTGCCTTAATCATGTTGCGCTTCGCCTGTTCGCCTTTTTGCAGAGTATTTTTTAAGTCTTCGGTATGGACACCAGCCCTTTCAGCCCAGATATCTAAAGCTGGTTGATGCCCCAATTCATCTATTAGCTCTTCCCGTTCCGCCTTTAAATGCATCATGTCTTTGACCTGATGCCCGTAAGTAATTTCTTCTTCGTGGGTGAGCAGGGGAACTCGACCAATAGATTTTAAATAGGATCGTACCGCGTCAGTAGATTGAGTGTTTCTCATGAACTCCTTTACGAAGGTGTTGCCTTTTCTATTATAAAAAGGCGGCTAATTTTATACCTCTACCCGCCGATGGAGATTTACGCAAAAGCCGAATATTGCCATGGAGCAAGCATGGGTAGATAGGGGTTTGGGTTATCCCAAACTAAAGTTGCAATTACAAAGACTTATGTTTCCGCCGTGCCACCAGTTGATAGATCAGTTTCTCCGCTTCCAGCCAGACAAACATCAGGGCGCTGAAGCCGAAGCAAATGCCCAGTTCCATCGCCGAGAGGGGATACAGGCCGAAAAACTGCTGCAGCGGCGGCACGTAGATCAGCACGACTTGCAGTCCCGCCGTGAGCAGCACCGCGCCCCACACATAGGGATTCGACAGGGGATTCATCTGGGCCGTCAGGCGGATGTTGGATCGGGCCGCCAGGGCGTGACCCATCTGGGCCAGACAGAGGGTGGTAAATACCAGGGTTTTCCAGGTCTCATCAGCTCTGGGATAGTCGGGGGCATGGGTGTACTGGTAGGCCCAGGCCATCAGGGTAATGGAGAGAATCGCCAGCACAATGCCGACCCGCACCATGTAGGCTCCCAATCCCCGGGCGAAGATGCTTTCCCTGGGGTTATTGGGGGGCCGCTGCATGACGTTGGGTTCCGCCGGTTCCATGGCCAGGGCCAGGGCGGGGACGCCGTCTGTTACCAGGTTCATCCACAGAATCTGCAAAGGGGTGAGGGGGACGCCGCCCAACCCCATGATGGGAGCGGCGGCAATGGTCAGCACTTCGCCAATGTTGCTACCCAGGATGTATTTGATGAACCGGCGAATGTTGTCGTACACCACCCGGCCTTCTTCCGTCGCCGCCACGATGGTGGTGAAGTTGTCATCCAGCAGCACCATGTCGCTGGCTTCTTTGCTGACGTCGGTGCCGGTAATGCCCATGGCGATGCCGATGTCCGCCTGCTTCAGGGCCGGGGCGTCGTTCACTCCATCGCCGGTCATGGCGACGAATTCCCCCTGCTTTTGCAACGCCTGAACAATGCGTAGTTTGTGCTCAGGGGCAACTCGGGCGTAGACGCTGACGTGGGGAACGGTGCGCTCCAGCTCGTCGGCATTCAGGCGGCTCAGCTCCTGGCCAGTGATAATCACGTCTCCCGGTTGGGCGATGCCCAGGTTTTCGGCGATGGCCTGGGCGGTGAGCTGGTGGTCACCGGTAATCATCACCGGACGAATGCCCGCCTGGCGACAGGCCGCTACCGCCGGACGCACTTCGGAACGGGGAGCATCCAGCATCCCCACCAGGCCCAGCCAGATCAGGTCCTGCTCTTCGGATTCCAGGTTTTCAGGGTCTGTAACTTCTGACAGCGACTTCATGGCAAAGCCCAGCACCCGCAGCCCCCGGGAGGCCATGGTGTCGTTTTGCTCCAGCACAGACTGGCGCATAGTGTCCGTAAGGGGAACCGACTGGTCGCCCCGCTGACCCTGGCTGCACCGCTCCAGCACCAGTTCGGGGGAGCCTTTGGTGAACATGACGAGTCCCCCAGGCAGGGGCCAGGTGGCGGACGGCTGGGGCTGCACCACCACGCTCATGCGCTTGCGCTCGGAGGTAAAGGGAATTTCGGCGATGCGATCGCCCTGCCCACTGGCCTGGTTGGGATCAAATCCTCCTTTCCCGGCCAGGGCCAGCAGTGCCCCTTCGGTAGGGTCCCCCAGAATGGACCAGGTGTTACCGGCCTGGGTCAACTTGGCGTCGTTGCACAGGGCATTGCCCATGAGCAGGTTTTGCAACGCGGGGATATTGCCGCCGGAAACCGGTTGATCGTTGGCCAGAATCTCCCCCTCTGGCGCGTACCCTTCCCCGGTCACCTGGTACTGCCCGTCCAGGGTGTGCACCTGCTGCACCACCATTTTGTTCTGGGTCAGGGTGCCGGTTTTGTCGGAGCAGATGGTGGTAACGGAGCCCAGGGTTTCCACCGCTGGCAGTTTGCGAATCAGGGCGTGGCGGCGCACCATGCGCTGGGTGCCCAGGGCCAGGGTAACGGTGATGACGGCGGGCAGGCCTTCCGGTACCACCGCCACCGCCATACTGAGGGAAACTTCCAGCAGTTCGTCGAACAGGGTGAGGTCGCCAGTGCGCACCAGTCCGGCCACCACCACCAGGGCCACCAGCACCATGGAACCGGTCACCAGCACGTTGCCCAACTGCCCCATGCGCTGCTGCAGGGGGGTGGGTTCCGACTCAACGGACTGAATCATGGTGGCGATGCGGCCCAGCTCAGTCTCCATGCCGGTGCGGGTGACCAGGACGGTGCCCCGCCCCTGCAGCACTTCAGTGCCCTGAAACACCAGGTTGATGCGGTCCCCCAGGGGAGCGTCTTCCGGCAGGGTGCGGTCGGTTTGCTTGGTGACGGCTTCCGCTTCGCCGGTCAGGGCCGCTTCCCGAATTTGCAGGTTAGCGGCGTTGAGCAACCGGCCATCGGCGGGCACCTGCACCCCCGCTTCCAGCAGGATGATGTCTCCGGGTACCAGGGCTTTGGCGTCGACTTCCTGCTCCTGGCCATTGCGAACCACCCGCACCCGGGGGGAGGTCATACTTTTTAGAGCCGCCAGGGCCTTTTCAGCCTTGCTTTCCTGCAGATAGCCCAGCATCCCGTTGAGGATGACGATGGCGAAGATAGCGATCGCATCCTTCGGGAAGCCCCCTTCCTGTAGATCCAGCGCCAGGGACACCAGCGCCACCGCAATCAGCATCAGCAGCATGATGTTTTTGAACTGATCCCACAGAATCTCCAGGGGGCTGCGGCTGGCCCCTTCCTTGAGTTCGTTGGCACCGTAAACTTCCAGCCGTCTTTCGGCTTCGCTATTGCTCAGGCCCTCGAGGCTGCTTTCGAGCAGAACGGTGGCCTGTTGAGGGCTGAGGGAATGCCAGTGCGTTGAGACGGGGCCGGAAACGGTGCCCATTGCCGGGTCAGAGTGTTGAGTCGAAACCACAGGGACTGTTAACCTCAAAAAAGGGGATGGTACGATTCGGGAGTACCTGATCAAGTGTTATAGCACTAAAAAATAGTGTCATCTGCAAAAAGTTTGAAATGAACCCTTTCGTTCCCCAGTCGTTAATCTGTCGTGAAGCCGAACTGGATCTGGTTGGTGCCCTGTTGCGAACCGACAGCGACTTTGTGGTGACGGGGGTGCCGGGGATTGGACGGCGCACCCTGATTCGCACCGCCGCTAAACAAGAGGGCTGCCGGTCGCTGGAGATTGACTTTCTCCGCTGTCGCAATGCCGGGCAGTTCCTGCGGTTTCTGGCGGATGGCCTGACCAGTGCCTTTTCGGAGCCCGACGAACTGGCCAGGATTCAGCAGTGGAGCCTGAACCAGCCCCTGACTCTGGACCAGACTCTCTCCTCCCGGGCTCGCCTGGTGTGGCCGAAGACTGTAGGAAAAGAATGGCCTCTGTTTGAAGGGCTGCTAGCCCTGCCCCAACAGCTGGCGGAATGGTTTAACTGCCAGGTGGTGATTGTGTTTTACAACTTTCCCCATATTCGATCATGGGATCGGCAGGGCAAATGGGAAACCTACCTGCGGCAGGAAATTCAACAGCACAGCCGGGTCAGCTATGCCCTGGTGGCCACGGTGGCCGAACCCTGGATGTATGCCAGCCAGCATCCTGTAATTGCCCTGGCTCCCCTCAGCGATAGTGAGCTGCAACCGTGGATTATCGGCAGCATGGCCAACGCTGGCCTCAAGTTTGACCTCGAAAGCAATGCCCTGGAACTGTTTTTGAGCTACGTGCAGGGCCATGTAAAAAATGCCATTACCCTAGCCCAGCGGATCTGGCTGGATTGCAGTGCGATAGAGCAGCCCGTCCCCGGTCTGATTCAGGCCCACCAGGTCCACAGCAGCATGCTTTCCCTGGTCCATGACATGAGCGTCACCTTCGAAGCGCTCCTATTACTGCTGCCCCCGACCCAGGCCCGAGTGCTGGAAAGCCTGGCCCTGGACCCTACGGATAGTCCTCAGGCCAATGCCTATATCAAAAAGCACCAGCTCTCTCGGGGCGGCGGGTTGCAGGGTGCCCTCACCAGCCTGGAGCAGAAGGGGCTGATCTACGGGCCGCAGTTCGGGTATCGCATTGCGTTGCCGTTGCTTGATTTCTGGCTGAAGCAGCGGTTGCGGTAGAAAACCTAAACTCTACTGAATGGCACTGAATTAACTCTGCCACCCCTGTCAAGGTGAGCATTGCCCTGATTTGTGACCGGTGAACCTGGGGCCGGGAACACACCCCACGCATAATCCAGCTTTCGGTGAGTTCGATGGGGCCATAACCGCCCTTTTCAAACCCCTTGACAGGGCTGGATAGGCTCTGCCCACCAAACTTAGAGTAGTCCAACTAATAAAACATCCAAGCTAGGCCCACCCTCCGGGAAGCAAGCTACATCCCCCAACCCCTTCTCCCCTGGGGAGAAGGGGAGCCGGATTCAGAACCCCTCTCCTTCAGGGAGAGGGGCAGGGGTGAGGGCGGAGGGTCACGGCAAATGGATAGTAATTTTCATGGAGTAATCTTAGGAGATCTCTTGAAACAAAATTACCTGTTTTGTGAGGCACTTCCAAAGGGGGCAGGCCCTGCGCCCTACTCGGTGGTATTTTCTTGTCAAGAATTCTCCTGAATGCCGCAACTTTCCAGGCTAAGGGATACGGAAATAAGCGTTGGAAGGCTGATACCGCAAGATCTTTCAGCATTGCCTTTGGTCTAAGCTCAGTAGGTCGATCCCCCATCTACAAAGCTTGTTCGCTTTCTTTGTCGAACAGATGAATCCTGCTGACGTCGAACAGCAGATCCAGCTTTTCACCCACGGCAGGCTTGGCCCGAGGGTCTAACCGGGCGATGAACTCTTTGCCGTCAGGCAGGCGACAGTAAATGATTACCTCATGGCCCATCAACTCCACAATGGTGACTTCAGCCCGTACCGTCAACCCCTGAATGCCAGGAGGCACGTACTGGGGATGGAAGATGGCCTCAGGCCGAATGCCAAAAATCAGATCATGGGCGGCAAACTCGCCGTAACGGGCCTGTAGTTCCGGGGGCAGGGGCAGGATTAAGCCAGCGGTTTCTATGGCGAGTTCCCCATTGTGCCGTTGCAGTCGGGCATCAAAGAAGTTCATCGACGGGCTGCCCAAAAAGCCTGCAACGAACAGGTTGTTGGGATGCTCGTAGACGTTCTGGGGCGTATCAATCTGCTGCAGAATGCCCTTGTTCATCACCGCAATGCGGGTACCCATGGTCATGGCCTCTGCCTGGTCGTGGGTGACGTAAACGAAGGTGGTGCCCAGCCTCTCGTGCAGTTTGCTGAGTTCCGCCCGTGCCTGCACCCGCAGCTTGGCGTCCAGGTTCGACAATGGCTCATCCATCAAAAACACCGCCGGGTTACGGACGATGGCGCGACCCAGGGCCACCCGCTGCCGCTGACCGCCGGAAAGCTGCCTTGGCTTACGGTCCAGCAGCGCCTCAATGCCCAACTGCCGGGCCGCCTCTTCCACCCGCTTGTGGATTTCTGCTTTGGGCATTCCCTTCAGATCCAGGCTGAAGCCCATATTTTCCGCCACGCTCATGTGGGGATACAGGGCGTAGGACTGGAACACCATGGCGATGTCCCGGTCTTTGGGCGACATGGTGTTGACTTTGCGATCGCCAATCAGCAAATTGCCTCTGGAGATATCCTCCAACCCCGCCAGCATCCGCAGGGACGTACTTTTACCGCACCCCGAAGGACCCACGAGAACAATAAACTCCTTGTTCTCAATATTCATAGACAGGTCCTTCACGGCCACAAAACCGTTTTCGTATTCCTTGGTGACTTTTTCAAAAACAACGCTTGCCATTATCGGGAGTTCCTTGAATTGAGAGAGCGAAAAGGGGAGAGGGTAGAGGGTGGGCGAGTGGGAGGGTAGGGGGTGGATGAGCGGGCGTAGGGTGCATAGCGCCTCTGGCGCGGCGTTGCCTACGCGGAGCAATGCACCATTGAGATTTACCGTTGACGGTGCATTGCGGCCCACGAGCTAAAATCTCGGGACATTTGCCAAAGCGGGCGTAGGGTGCATAGCACCTCTGGCGCGGCGTTGCCTACGCGGAGCAATGCACCATTGAGATTTACCGTTGACGGTGCATTGCGGCCCACGAGCTAAAATCTCGGGACATTTGCCAAAGGTAGAAGCCGCGAATGCACCCTACACCTGACGCCTGACACCTGGCACCCTTCACCCTTTCCCCATCACCCCTTCACCGACCCCGCCAGCAGCCCCCGCACGAAGTACCGCTGCAACGCGAAGAACACCAGCAGGGGAATAATCATCGACACGAATGCGCCCGCTGTCAGCAGGTGCCAGTCCTGGCCGCGATCGCCGACGAGGTTCCGCAAAAGCAGGGTGACGGGAGCCACATCCTGGTTACCGCCGAGGTAGACAAGGGCGACGAGCAGGTCGTTCCAGACCCAGAGGAACTGGAAGACGGCGAAGGATGCGATCGCGGGCATAGAAAGCGGCACAATCAGCCGGGTGAATACCTTCAGGTGGGAGGCTCCATCCACCGCTGCTGCTTCGATCAGGTCCCTGGGCAGGGAGCCGACGTAATTGCGCAGCAGGTAGACCCCCAGGGGCAGACCGTAGGCACTGTGGGCCAGCCAGACCGCCAGGAAGGTGCTGGAAATGCCGAGGATGTTGTAGGCCCGCAGGATGGGAATCAGGGTCATCTGCAGGGGCACCACCAGCAGCCCCACGGTGATCACAAACAGCCACTGGCGACCGGGAAACTCCATCCAGGCCAGGGCGTAGGCGGCAAAGGTGGCGATGGAAATGGGGATAATCGTCGCCGGAATGGCGATTACCAGGCTGTTCAAAAAGGCCTGGGCCATGCCCTGGCTCAGCATCACATCCAGATAGTTGGCCAGGGTGAATTGGGTGAACTCGAAGGGATGCAGAAACACCGTCCACCAGCCGCTGCTCAGAACCTCATCTTGAGGACGGAAAGAGCTGATCAGCAGGCCCAGGGTGGGCAGGGTCCAGATCAGGGCCAGCAGGATGACCGCAATGTGGACCGGCGCTTTCGCCATGATCTGCTCAAAGCGGTTTTCTCGGCGGGCTTTCACCCGAGGTTTGGCGAGGGTGGTCATCGGCTTAACTCCTGCTGACGAAAACGACGAATGTTGGCCACCATGACGGGGATAACGGCGACCAGGAGGATGACGGCAATGGCACTGCCCCGGCCAAAGTCGCGGAAGTTGAACATTTCTTTAATCATGCGGCTGGCGATTACATCGGTGTCGAGCATGCCGCCGGTCATCACAAACACGATGTCGAACACCTTCAGCACCAGCACCACCACCGTGGTCGTGACCACCGTCACCGTGGGCATAATTATTGGCACCATGATCCGACGAAAAATCTGCCACTCCCCCGCCCCGTCGATGCGGGCGGCCTCAATCACATCCTTGGGAATACCCTTCACCGCTGAAGACAGCAGCACCATGCAAAAGCCCGTCTGCAGCCAGATCATGATCACAATCAGGGCAAAGTTGTTGATGGTGCGGTTCACCAGCCAGCCCACCGGCTCAAAGCCGAGGGACACCACAATGGCATTGAGCAGCCCAATCTGGGCGCTGTCTTCTGGACGGTAGGCGTAGATGAACCGCCAGATCACGCTGGCCCCCACAAAGGAGATGGCCATGGGCAGAAAGATCAGCGCCTTGGCAAAGGGCTCGTAGCTGACCCGGTCCACCAGCACCGCAATCACCAGCCCCAGGGCCACGCTGAACACCGTCACCAGCACCAGCCACAGAACATTGTTGCGAAAGGCAATCAGCATGTCCGGATCGGTAAAGGCAAAGATGTAGTTCTGCAGCCCCACAAAATTTTCCGACCGATTGTCGAAAAAGCTGATGTAAAAGGTGCGCAGGGCCGGAAACACCAGGTAAGCCCCCAGCAGCAGCACCGTTGGCCCCACATACACCCACGGCAACAGCCGCAGCCGCCAGACCTTAGGCAACCGCTCCACCAGCAGGTTGAGGCCGTAAAAGACGGCAATGATGCCCACTGAACCCGCCACAATGGCCAGCAGCGCCTGCACTATTAACGCCAGGTTAGCCGTAGTAAACATCGAACGTTTTTTAACTCCTGAATTATGTTCAGTGTTCAGTGTTAAGTTTTGAATTTTAAGTTTTAAGTTTTAAGTTTTGAATTTATGGGTCAACTAAGGAATGGGGATTCAATAACGTGGGATAGCTGTCTCGGCTGTCCAAGAGCAGGCAGGATGCCTGCCCTACAAAAACTGGATGTTATAAAATCCTCATTCCTAAGAACTCAAAACCAAGAACTCAAAACTCAAAACTAAGAACTCAAAACCAAGAACTCAAAACTCACAACTCAAAACTCACAACTCAAAACTCACAACTCAAAACTCTTTCCCCCCCCAACCACTACTCTATAGTTCGCGTCTCCGGCCAGTTCCGCTCAATGGTGTCCGTCACCTCCTCTGCGGAAGAACCCGCTACGAAGTCCATCATTCCGGACCAGAAGGTGCCCGTCGCCACTGCCCCCGGCATGGAGTCGGAGCCGTCGAACCGGACGATTTCGGCGGTGGTCAGCATGTCCGCTAGCTTGCGGCTGAGCAGGTCGGGGTAAACTTCCGGGTTCACCTGCTGATTCGCCGACAGAAACCCGCCCCTTTCCGCCCAAATTTCGTGGGCTGTGGGGGTCGCCAGGTAGGCCATCAGCGCCCTGGCCTCTGGGGTATTGTTCAACATGGCGAACACGTCCCCCGCTACCAGCATGGGCTTGCCGTATTCCGGGTCGATGCCGGGTAGCACAAACATATCCACGTCTTCCCCCAACACCACATCATCCGGGAAGAAGTTGGTGACAAAGTTGCCCATGCGGTACATGAAGCAGTTGGGCGGCTCATCAAATAGTCCCTGGGGCACGTCCCCCCAGGGCATACTCAGGGCACCGGTTTTGTCGCCCCACACGTAGCCGGGGGAATGGGCAATTTCCCCGAAGTAGCGGAAGGCTTCCTGCACCGGCTCATCGTTGAAGGGCACCTCATGCTCCACCCAGCGGTCGTAGTACTCAGGGCCAGCGGTACGCAGCAGAATGTCTTCCACCCAGTCGGTGCCGGGCCAGCCGGTGGCATTGCCGCTTTCCATGCCCAGGCACCAGGGGTTGCCGCCATCGGCGACGATGCGATCGCTCAGGGCAATCATCTCCTCCCAGGTTTCCGGCACCTCGTAGCCCCGGGCTTCAAACTCTTCCGGCGAGTACCACACCAGGCTTTTCACCGACGCCCGATACCAGATGCCGTACAGATCCCCATCGACGGTGCCCAGATCCAGCCAGGTATCGTTATAGGCTGCTTCCAGGGCCTGCTGATCCATCACCTCCGTCAGGGGCACCAGCTCCCCGGCCCGGGCCAGGGTTTTCATCAGTCCCGGTTGGGGGAACATGGCAATGTCCGGCGCGTCCCCGGAATCGACCCGCACCGGCAGCAGGGTGGTGAAGGCATCGGTGCCCTCGTACACCACTTCGATACCGGTTTCTTCTTCGAAAGGCTCCAGGGCAGCTTCCAGGTTGGTTTGCCCAACTCCCACAATCACCCCTAAAACCGTCACCACTCCATCCCCAGAATCGGGGGATTGGGTTTCTTCAGCAGGGTCGGGGCTACTACAGGCCGACAAAAATAAAGCAGCCCCAACTCCCAATTTGAAACCAGTTTTCAACTGGGTTGAGCTGAAACGGCGAATGAAACAAAACATAGGTGAAGGGTTCTTAAATCAGAACTTATTGCGATAAATGACGACTTTCAAACACCACAGAAGCTCTCATGGACCACTACAAAGCAACCCAATCATTTACTCACTTAGAAATAGCAAGCAAGTCAACTTCCGTATAAAGTTACAGGAATCTGCTCGAAAGAATTCCTGCTACTAGTAAATCAAAATTGGCAGTCGAGTTCTTTGAAAGATGGGTTATATCCCTACCTAATGCTGGATAGATGGCTTATTTGCCCCCTGCATAAAAAGGCTTGAACTACCTTTAAAGCGAAATACAACCTGCCAATTTGGAGAGACTTTATTAACTTTAAGATTTTCTTTCGCTCTCCCATGCCTGTCCTGAGAGGTATTTCTCATCCTTTGTAACAAAACTTACTGATCTGATCTTTTGGGCAGGTAGGCAATTCAAAAGTGTCCAAGTATCTCTAGGTACGGTTATAAGTCCCCAGAGAATTTTTGAGGGAAGTTAGAATCTGGCCAGTGTGTTTTTCCTCGTTCCAGCATAGAAATTTTATGACATCTTCTGACTTTTCCAATGGCTCTGAATTTCCCGCTGTTTGTTGGGATCCCTGGCTGCTCAAAGATGATGATCACTATCGCCTGTTTTACCTGAGTGGAAACCCTGACCAGGATCCCTGGTGGAAAACCGGCTGGATCGGCGGTGCCGTTTCTTCAGACCTGAAGCACTGGCAAAACCAGGGACCCGTACTGGAGCCATCACCTGAGCAACCCTGGGAGTCAGGCCGCATTTTTGCGGGCAACTGCTACAAGGAAGACGGGCACTATTACCTGTTTTACTCTGCCGCCAGTGCCCAGGAGTTTGACCAGGAAACCCTCGGCCTGGCCATCTCTAGCGACGGCGAAACCTGGCAGCGGCAACCGGCTCCCCTGCTGAAACTTCCTGCGGAAGATTCAGTTTACGGACGCTGCCACCGCACCGGGCACCTGCACTGGCGCGACCCGGCCATCTATAAAGACGCAGCGAATGGGAAATACTACCTCTACTTCTGCGCCTTTTTAGCGGGGATGGGATCTGAGGCGGCGAATTTTTTGGGGGGTTTGGGGTTAGCGATCGCAGATCAACTCCCCGGCCCTTACCAACTGCTGCCCCCCGCTATCGGACCTACCCGAGGAACCGCCCTTACCTGGCCCTTCTACCATCTGGAACGTCCCCAAATCCTGTATCGAGAAGGCCAGTTTTACCTATTTTTTTCCTGCTTTAAAAACTATGTGAACCCTCACTGGCTCAGCGAAATTGGGGCCGATAGTGTCACCAACTCAACCCTCTACTGGTATGTCGCTGACCAAATTACTGGTCCATTCAAACCCATTTCGTCTGTTCCCATCGTGCCGGGCAGTAACGATACCGGCCTGTACGGTACCCAGTTTTTCTCCTTGCAAGAAACAGGAGATAAAGATGAACTGCTGGTGCTGGGATGGTTTCACGAAACTTACCAGCTTGCAATTTCTCGAGAGTTCAAGGCTTTATATCACCCCGGTCAATTCACGAAAACGTTGCGAATCGTTGCGAACTCCTGACAGTTAAAACTGAGGGAATGGCTTTTAATAAAACCACAAGTAATGTTTCAGCAGCTAGACCAAGATCTTGAACCTTCAGTCTGGCAAGGCTTCTGATCATCATTAAACTCTGGAATAGAGTTCAACTTATGAGCCTGAATCGAAAGCCCGATTGCCGACTCTAAAAAATAGTGCTATTCTCAGGGGAATCTACATATCTGAGCCATCGGCCTAATGCGATCACAGACCGGAGCGGAGGACCCACCAGCGGGGCGCACCCTGCCATGCAGGGGGGGACTTCTCACCCCTAGCCCGTCAGCTAACGCTGAAAGAATATGTCGTGAGCGTCGGTTTGGCCACAGCCGATATTTTGGATCCTAATTTTGCAGGAACTCTTTCTCCAGCTGTCCTACCGCTGTTTTACGCCATGATGTACGGCGCAACTTTGGGCGGCAATGGCACTCTGGTCGGTGCATCCTCCAACATTGTGGCAGCAGGCATTGCCGAGCAGCACGGCAAGCGCATTTCTTTTCACACCTTTCTGCACTATGGGTTACCGGTCACCATAGTGCAGCTCACGATCGTTTCGCTCTACATAGCAGTGAGGTTTTTCAAGCTATAAACTATAAATTAGTTCCGTTCCGTCAGCCAAGGCTCTATATAGCGGATTTCCCTTAAATAAAGTACATCTTCACGATCTCCCCTTCCCCCCTCCCCTGCAGGAAACCGCGAGCGTCTAACTATGGAAGACCGCCTCAGATAGCCATTTCCCCAACTAGGGAATTCATCCTAGCAGGCTGAGTTGCTCAATATTGGGGTCACCATCGGCCTTGTGGGAGGGGCGTCTCCGGGTTTTAGGGGGCACTACATCAACATGGGCCACAAACCAGGTTCGCAGGGCTTTTGCCTGAGCTACCTCCAAATCTTCCAGGGGTAGGGCTGCGGGAAAGAGTTCCGGTAAAGATTGAGCTGCCCAGCTAACTTCTCCACCATGGAGGTCTGTGCCAAAGGGGGTGACGTCTGCGGGCATTCTGGCCACGTAGGGCAAGTTATTCGAAACATGCAAAAATTGGCCCCGCTGGGTTTGCAGTTGCTCTACCCGCCGCTGACGCACCGCTTTGTAATTCAGAATTGGCGCAGGGTATCCCTTAACTGGCGGAGGTGCACCTAACTGTTCTGGCGGCAAGTAGGCCAGTTCCGGCACCCAGCGTTTGATGAAGTCCCCTTGAGGGTCGCAGCGGTCGACCGCTACCTGCCCCGGATTGTAGATGCGGGTCCAGGTTTTATCGACGCAGTGGGTCACCCCCGACTGCATAGCCCACTGGTAATGGTCTATGGGGCAATCACCGTCAATCAGGTGACGCATAAAGTGCAGGGCTCCATAGCGCCAGTCCATACCCAGCAAATTACTCAGAAAGCTGGCGTAGATAGCTCTGGTGCGAAAATTCAGGGCCAGATATCCCCCGGTGGCCTGTAGACACCGGGCGGCGGCATCGACGATGGGAAATCCGGTCTGTCCTGTTTGCCAGGCCCGATAGAGGTTGGGGTCAAATTCCCAGCCATCGTCATCAAAGACCCGGTAGAGCGATCGCAACTCCAGCTGAGGCAGGTACCGAAACCGTTGGGTGAAGCCATGGCCCCATCGCAGTCGGGCAATCAACTGCTGGTGGCTGCGGCGAATGCGGCTGTCTTTAAAGTCGGGGGCCTGGCGAACCATCTGTACACATTCCCGTACCGAAATCACCCCGAACTTAATGTGGGGGCTGAGTCCCGTAGTGGCTTCGGCACTGGGGTAAGATAGCTGCCAGTAATATCGGTCGGTCTTGTGGGCTAGAAAATCCTGCAAAAGTTTCCGGGCATCCGCTGTGCTGGCTGGGGGAATCGTCTTTTCGTCAGCGGTCAGACCCAACGTCTTTAGGTCCGGCAATGGTTCGCTGGCAATCTCCGGTGGCACATCCACCCGCCCTGGAGTCGGCACCAGGGGCTGGCCCATGTCGCGGTACCAGCGATCGCGATATTGAGGATAGGACATCAGATCTGGAACGCTGGCGGCAGGGTCAAACCAGCGGATTTTCTGGCTGCGATCGCCCAGCACCCGATTCAGCCGCGCATCTCGTACTCGACCGTAAATACGTTCGCAGTCATTGTAAGCATAAATACCCTCCGCCTGGGTAGCTTCTACCAGGTCAGGCAGCACCGCCAGGGGGTCTCCATAGCGTAATATCAGTCGCCCTCCCAAACGACGGAGGTCCTGATCAAGGGCTTTTAGACTCGCCAGCATAAAGGCAACCCTGGCCACCCCCGTCTCGGGATGATGGAGTAAAGCCCGGTCGAACACAAACACCGGAATCACCAACCCTCGCCGAGCCGCCCTGAATAGAGGCTCGTGGTCAGAGACACGCAGGTCACGCCGAAACCAGACGACGGTCTTGTTCATGACTCCAGAACCATAGCTTTACCGCCAGTCCTTCTAATTGAGTGTTGCTGAGCCACCCTTTAGAACTCCAGGCCTATGTAAACGGTAACAAAAGTCAAAAGAACATTTCATCAATATAGTTCATTTGTACTATATTGGTATGAGATTAGGGCTCTTAGCCCCATGACAGCTCCGTTGGGTCGGTCTCTGAAAACCACTGTTCAGAGCCGTAAATCGAGGCTGCCTCGTGGTTACCGCTCTCCCCATGCCTGACAGACCGATCCCGCATACCAAGTTACCAAACTGGGTAGAGACATGGCCGCTGCAGGTGGAGCCGGGCAACAAGAGCCAGATGTGATTACAAGCTAGGGGCAACGCAATGGTTCAACGACACACTAGACCATCCCAATATCCATCGGACCCGCGCCAACGGGTGTCATCTCATTACCATCAACAACCTCATCCTCAGCCTCAACAACCTCATCCTCAGCCTCAACAACCTCATCCTCAGCCTCAACAACCTCATCCTCAACAACCTTATCCTCGCCATCAACAACCTTATCCTCAACCTCAACAACCTTATCCTCAGCCTTACCAGCAACCCCAACCCCAACCGGTGGTTTATCCTCCGTCATCCTCAAACCAACCCTTTCACCAGCAACGGTTAGAACGTGCCCATCACCACCAACCCAATGGTCGCCAGAAGCAGGTGCTGGTCGCTGGCGGATCTATGCTGGCTTTAGCCACCCTGGTGGTCGCGCCGTCGATGAACCGAGCAGACCAGGTGATTAGAACCGGAGCGGCAGACGTCTGCATCAAGCAGGTCGATAGGCAATCATTAGTATCTCGGGATGAACTCGAAGCCATCCTGGAGTTAGACGATAAGTCCCCCAAAGCGAAAGTGCATGAAATTGTCGATCAACCCCACTGCGTTCTTGAAACCCGATTCGACGAGAACGGAGTACAGGTTGAGCGCGAGGCTTACCCCCTGGAGTTCGATCCCCAAACCTGGTTTGTGCTGCAATATCACGGTGAAGAATTTGTTGGCTTTGACTTTAGCTTTCGCCAGCCCATGACAGTGCCTTAGACCAGGTCCAGCTCGAGGGCTTTAGTTTTTCGTTAAAGCCAAACTGCACTGCCGGGTTCAGGCAAGGTTGATGCACCAGCAGCTCAAGGCTGAACCTGGCATCGACAACTTTTTTATGGAATCCTCTTTGGGGTGCGCGAATCTGGATTTCTCTGCTAGAGTGGCATGGCAAAATTCCCCTACCCTGCCGGGAACTGCCATGATGGCCCTACGGAAAAAGCCCCCTGTTGTTCTTGCCCTGGTCGCCGCCCTGCTATTTATCGGCGGTGGTGCCCTGACGATTTTTTTCATGTCTCGCCGCAACGAAGTGGCTGCGACCCTACCGGTGGGTTCCAACGTGATTCCAGACGACGCGGTTCTAACCCTGAGCCTGACCAGCGACAGTACCCAGTGGCGACGCTTGCGGCAGTTTGGTACCGAGGCGACCCGTCCCCAACTCGACCAGGTGCTTTCACGGTGGCGCAATCGGCTGCTGGTAGACAATGGCCTCAACTTTGAGACCGACCTCACCCCCTGGATTGGGCCTGAAATTACCCTGGCGGTAATACCGGACCAAAACCCCGGAGACTTGGATGGAACAGCCGTTCCCATTCCGCCCCTCGAAACCGCCCTGGAGGAAAACGTCCTGGTAGTAGTGCCCATTGCCGATGCAACCGAGGCCCAGACCAGCTTTGGGGACCAGCTCGAACTGGCAACGGAGCTTACAGAAAACCCCTACCAGGGCATAACCGTTAACCAGATTAACCGTTCTCAAAACGCTCCACCGCTGTATACCGCCGTTTTGAACCCCACTACCGCCGTTTTAAGCTCAAATCTCAATTTGGTGCTGCGTTCCATCGATACCCTCAGAGGGGGCGGCTCCCTGGCAGAGCAAGATGGATTTAGCCGGGCCTTCGAACATATTGACGAAAACCGGGCCTTTGCTCGCCTCTATCTGAATGTGCCGTCGGCGGTGCAGACCCTTTCTACCATTTCTGACCCACCCCTACCCGCCAATATCCTGACCGCCTTTAAAACCCCGCGGGGACTGGGGGGAGTAGTACAGCTTTCAAATCGGGGAGTAGAATTCCAGGGGGTGAGCTGGCTAGAGCCGGGGGGCAGGGTCTTTACCACGGGAAATCCTGCCGACCAGATGCCCCAGCGATTCCCATCCGACACCCTGATGATGGTCTCGGGCGGCAATTTTCAACAGTTTTGGGAAGAATTTCAGGCCGGGCAGCAGCTTTCAGCCCTGTTGCCTTTCTCATCTCAAGATCTAAGCAATAGCCTCCAGACCGCGACCGGCTTGAGCCTGGAGAACGACTTTCTGCCCTGGATGGCGGGAGAATTTGGCCTGGGACTGCTCATGCCCCCCGACGGTCAAACCTCAGATCCATCAAACCCAGACGCGCCAGCCAACCCAGACGCGCCAGCCAACCCGGCTCCCGTGCCAAACCCAGCCCTGGCTTTTCTGGTCGAGGCGAGTGATCCTGCAGCGGCCACCGCGACCTTTAACCGCCTCAACACCATCATGGAAGAGCGCTATCGATTTTCTGTCGATGCCATCGAGCTGGGTGACGTTGCCGTAACCCGCTGGACTTCTCCCTTTAACAGTCTCACCCTCAGCTATGGCTGGCTGGAGGGAGATGTTCTGTTCTTCACCGTAGGGGAGGGCGTTGCTCCGCAGCTTGCCCCCGCACCGGCTCGCTCCCTGGGGACAAATAATCTATTTCAAACCACAACCGGAACAGCCCCCCGCCCCAATAACGGTCACTTCTTTCTGAACCTGACCAGTCTGGCCGCGGCAGAAGATCATTTACTCTTACCTCCCCTGCCGCAGGATGGGCTCATTAACTCTGAAGCCATCGAAGCCATTGGAGTTACGGCCACCATTTTGAATGATCGCCAGGTGCAATACGATATTGAGGCGGCGCTGAACCGGGGGAGCCGCCCCGACCCCCTGCCCAGTCCTCTGGCTCCTGCGCCTGGAGTTTCGCCCCCGGCAGAAACTTCCCCTGAGGCAGAAACTCCCCCTGAGGCAGAGACTCCCCCTGAGGCAGAGACTCCCCCTGAGGCAGAGACTCCCCCTGAGGCAGAAACTCCCCCAGCCGAAAATCCAGAGGAGTCATCGCCCTAGTACATCACACGGTCCGTTTCGCAACATCAAAGATACTCGGAACGTTGGGTTTGGCTGGCACTCCACCCAACCTACGTAGCAATACTTTCTGCGCGGAATCCTGGACCTGCCAAGACCAAACTCGGTAAGAGGTAGGATAAAGGGGTGGTCTCTGCTCTGCGGCCCTCTTCATGATTGGAAGAGTAACAAGGTCTTCAGCGCCAGGGCGGGGTTCACTGGCGAGTTGCTTTGACACTGAGACATCTATGGATTTAATTGCGCTTCAGGGCTGGTTAGACAACGCCTCTTTTGCGGTCTTGCTGGTGACTATGCTGCTGTACTGGTGCGGTGCTGCGTTTCCCTCTGCCGGTGTGCTGCCCTCACTGGGCACAGCGGGTATGGGCATTGCTAACCTGACCATAGCCACCCTACTGATTGCCCGCTGGATTGAGGCTGGTTACTTCCCCATGAGTAACCTCTACGAATCGTTATTTGCTTTGGCCTGGGGCATTACCGCCATGCACTTTGTGGCCGAACGCATGAGCCGTAGCGCTCTGGTGGGAGTCTTTACCGCCCCCATCGCCATGGGTATTTCGGCCTTTGCGGCGCTGTCGCTGCCCGACACCATGCAGGGGTCAGAGCCCCTGGTGCCCGCCCTCAAGTCAAACTGGCTGATGATGCATGTAAGCGTTATGCTGCTCAGCTATGCGACGTTGCTGGTGGGAGCTTTGATTGCGATCGCATTCCTGATCGTCACCCGTGGCCAGGAGGTGGAACTCAAAGGCAGTTCCATTGGTACCGGCGGCTTTCGCTCTGTTAAAACTAACCCGGTCTCTCAAGAGCAGAATGACCAGCCAGGGAGCGAACCTGCCATGGCTGCCGTCGCCATGGGCAACGGCGGCACTGCGGTCTTACAGCGCCAAACCTCTACCCCCACAGTCACGCACCTGTCTCCCCAGCGATTAACCCTGGCCGATACCCTCGACAATATCAGCTACCGCATGATCGGGCTCGGGTTTCCGCTGCTCACCATTGGTATTATTGCCGGTGCCGTATGGGCCAACGAAGCCTGGGGCTCTTACTGGAGCTGGGACCCTAAAGAAACCTGGGCGCTCATTACCTGGCTGGTGTTTGCCGCCTATCTCCATGCTCGCATCACCAAGGGGTGGCAGGGGCGCAAACCTGCTATTCTCGCTGCCACAGGCTTTGTTGTGGTTTGGGTGTGCTATCTGGGGGTCAACCTGCTGGGGAAAGGTCTCCACAGCTATGGCTGGTTCTTCTGAGCGGGGCATCGCTCCGCTCCCCCAGGGCTGCAACAATTCATTCCTGATCTTTACGGAAAGTAGCAGGTGATCGTTGTCACCAATGCTGACCGTAAATCTCACTTTGACTGCAGTGACCTGTCACGGTGCAGCTGGCGAAATCAGGGGAAAGTGACGTTATCACGTTCGGAGTTCCCCCATGGCTATTTCTCTTCCCCCGCAGCAATCAGCCCCATTCCCTCAGACCGGTTGGAAACCTTTCCTGCAGGCTTCCCTCATGCGGTTCGGCACAGCCTGTGCAGCCGTTGTCGGACTCTCTGCCATGGCTTCCCAGGGGGCTGTCGGCAGCACCCCCACCTTTGCCGACGGGGCTTACCTGTACGGAGAATCTGCCCAGGCCGGAACCATTGGCGCAGTTTACTTCGTGTTTCAGGTAGAAGCCGACAAACTATACGGAGCCATCTACCAGCCGTCCTCATCCTTTGACTGTGTTCAGGGCGAAGTGGCGGCAGAGTACCTGCATCTGACTTTCAACGACACCGACTACCAGACGGCAGGGTCCTACGTGGTCGCCATCACCCAAGCAGACACTACCCTGGCCAGCAACAGAAGCATCCAGGGGCAGCCGGGCATTACGGGAATGCAATCCCTCAGTTCTTTGTCGGACTTAGATAGGCAGTTATTAGATACCTGCAGGCCATAAACGCAGCCTGACGACGGGAAAAGTTAAATTTTCCTTCCAACCCAGAAAACTTGCGCGAAGATGGGGATGGAGTTGATTGTGAGGGGACGGGCATGAATCGCTACATTGGAGGCGGATTTCTGGCTGCCTTGCTAGTTTTGCTGGGGTCTGGCCTGGGCAATGTGGGGCAAATCTTGCCCAGTTTCGGCTCTGCTGAACGACCGCAGGGCCGTACCAGCGCACCCGTGGGAACTCAGCCCATAGAACAGGCCGGGCGGGTGGTTCAGCGGCAAAGCGAGACCACAGGCATCGTTCCCACCAATGGGTTTACCCAAAACGACACCTTTATCGAAGGAACGAACGTTCCCTCGCAATCTATTCCCCCGGTTGAAATTCGTCCCCGCACTACCCCCGTCACTCCCGATACCCTAGAAGCCGACCCAAGCAGGGTTGGCGACATTGACCTGGTGCAGCCAGAATTAATTCGACCCGGCACCACCGACCGGCCACAGGTCGATGAAGATTTAGACTCTATTCCAGCCCTGTGGTAACCCTGTTAGCCTAGAGAATGAGCATTTGAGACAAGCACTATGGTAAATCAGGCCAGCGAAGTCCTGATTGTGGGCGGTGGCATTATGGGTCTGGCCATTGCCCTGGAATTAAAACAGCAGGGGACTGCCGTCACCATCCTGAGTAAAGACTTCCAGCAGGCGGCCAGCCATGCCGCTGCAGGTATGCTGGCGCCTCGAGCTGAGGGGCTAGAGTCGGGGCCAATGCTAGACCTGTGTCTGGCCAGTCTGACCCTTTATCCCGATTGGGTGGCCAAGCTAGAAGCCCTCACCGGCCAGACCGTCGGCTATTGGCCTAACGGCATTCTGGCCCCCCGATTCACCCGGCCTGCGCGCCATGGCCCGACCCAGGGTTGGCTGTCGGCAGAAGCCCTCCAGAGTTACCAGCCGGGGCTGGGAGATACCGTGCAGGGGGGCTACTGGTATCCCGAAGAGGGCCAGGTAGACAACCCGGCTCTGGTTCAGGCCCTCCGCCATGCGGTACTCGACCAGGGAGTCACTATCCATGAAGGTACCGGTGCCATTGCCCTGCGCCGCCACCGCCAAACCGTTGAGCGGGTCTGTACCGAGAATGCTGGCGATTTTATCGCAGACCACGTTGTTCTGGCCGCTGGGGCCTGGTGCCACGATTTGCTGCCCCTGCCCGTGTTTCCCCGCAAGGGAGAAATGGCCAGTCTGCGAGTGCCGCCAGGGTTTTCTCACCCCCAGCCCCTGCGATGGGTGCTATTCGGCGAACATAGTTACATTGTCCCCCGGCAGGATGGCCGCATCATTTTAGGAGCCACCAGTCAGGATGTGGGCTTTACCCCCGGCAACACTCCCGCTGGGCTGCATCAGCTGTTGGGTAACGCCATCACCCTCCTGCCCATGCTGGCCGAGTTTCCGCTGGAGCGCACCTGGTGGGGATATCGCCCCACAACTCCCGACGAATGGCCGATTCTAGGACCTGGCCCCTGTGATAATCTAACTCTGGCTACGGGCCACTACCGGAACGGTATTTTGTTGGCCCCGGTTACCGCCAAGTTGATTGCCCAGAGCATTCTTCAGAAGCCAGACCCGTTGCTGCAGTCGTTTTCCTGGCAACGGTTCTCACCGGTTTCTGCGGCGGCTTCCTCCCCCCTGTCTTTTTCCGCTGTTGCTTCTTCCAACTCCTCTATGACATTGCTTGATTCAGCCCCTTCAACTCCGTCTGTTGCTCCATCGGCAGCTGCCTCATCCACCGATAGCCTCACCATCGCCGGGCGCACATTTCCATCCCGGCTGATGACCGGCACGGGCAAATATGCTGACTTTGAGATCATGCGCAAGAGCATTGCCGCCAGCGGTAGCGCCATTGTGACGGTGGCGGTACGGCGGGTGCAAACCAACGCTCCCGGTCACGAAGGGCTGGCCGAAGCCCTGGACTGGTCTTCGCTGTGGATGTTACCCAACACTGCCGGGTGCAAAACCGCTGAGGAAGCCATTCGGGTAGCTCGCCTGGGTCGAGAAATGGCCAAACTGCTGGGGCAAGCAGACAACAACTTCGTCAAGCTGGAAGTCATTCCCGACACGAAATATCTACTTCCTGACCCCATCGGCACCCTGGAAGCGGCGGAACAGCTGGTGAAGGAAGGGTTTGCCGTGTTGCCCTACATCAACGCCGATCCCCTGCTGGCCAAACGGCTGGAAGAAGTCGGCTGTGCCACAGTGATGCCCCTGGGCTCTCCCATCGGATCGGGGCAGGGCATTCGCAACCGGGCCAACATTCAGATCATCATTGAAAATGCTGGCGTGCCCGTAGTGGTCGATGCCGGCATTGGCACCCCCAGCGAAGCGGCAGAAGCCATGGAAATAGGAGCCGATGCCCTGCTGATTAACACCGCCATTGCCAAGGCCACCAACCCCATCGCCATGGGACAGGCCATGGGCATGGCGACCGCAGCGGGTCGGCTGGCTTACCACGCCGGGCGCATTCCGGTGCAGGGTCAGGCCAGCGCCAGCTCTCCGCTGACTGGGACGATTACTGGTTAGGGGAGGGGTAAAGAGTGAAGGGGGAGGAGTGAAGAGTGAAGGGGTGAGTTCTAGCCCTAAGAGTTCTCCATAATGAAATAGGCGTTTCATTGACGCACGACGACCCACGCAAGCAAAATTCATGGACCCCACCTTAAACCAAATTCTTGACCAGGCCCTGGCGGGAGACGATATTTCTCCCCAGGCTGGATTGGTTTTGCTCCAGCAGCAAGACCAATCCAGCCTCGAAGCCATTCGTCACACTGCCGACACCCTGCGCCGTCGCCAGGTGGGGGATACGGTGACCTATGTGGTCAATCGCAACATTAACTACACCAACATTTGCGAGCAGCACTGTAGCTTCTGCGCTTTTCGCCGAGACCAGGGGCAGGAGGGGGCCTACTGGCTGGATTTTGCTCCAATTCTGGAAAAAGCAGCGGATGCGGTTGCCCAGGGCGCTACAGAAATCTGTATGCAGGGGGGGCTGAATCCCTATGCCAAAATCAATGGCAGTTCCCTGAACTACTATCTAAAGCTGGTCGATACTATTAAGGGTGAGTTTCCGCAGGTTCACCTGCATGCCTTTTCTCCTCAAGAGGTGCAGTTTATTGGCCGAGAAGATGGCCTCAGCTACCGGCAAGTTCTGCAGGCGCTCATGCAGGCCGGGGTAGGTTCCCTCCCCGGTACCGCAGCGGAAGTGCTGGATGATGATGTGCGAAAAGTACTCTGTCCCGAAAAAATCAATACCGCGACCTGGCTGGAGATTATTGCTCTAGCCCACGCAATGGGATTGCCCACTACCAGCACTCTACTGTCGGGGCATATTGAAACTCCGCTTCAGCAAATTCGCCACCTGGAGCAGCTGCGGCAGCTTCAGCAGCGTTCGCATCAGGCCGGTCATACAACCGGAATTACAGAATTCATTCTGCTGCCCTTTGTGGGTCAAGCAGCGCCCAAGCCCCTGCGCCGTCGCGTCGGTCGCGACCAACCCGTGCTGGCAGATGCCCTGCGGCTGACTGCCGTGGCTCGCATTTACCTGGGCAATTGGATTAAGCATCATCAACCCAGCTGGGTCAAACTGGGGCTGCATGGGGCAACGGCAGCCCTGCGCTGGGGCTGCAACGACATTGGCGGCACCCTGATGGAAGAACACATCACTACCATGGCCGGGGCGCAGGGGGGTACCTGCATGACGGTTGAGCAACTGCAGACTGAGATCGCATCCCTCCATCGCCCATGGCAGCAGCGAGATACCCTCTATCGACCTATAGATTCCTCCGGCTCTCCTGCTGGGGGAAATACAGCTCCGGCCCGGCAGTCTCTCAGCCACAGGGTTACGGCCTGACCGACGATGCCCTCGCTGCTTTCCTGGGGAGGGCTGGGGGCATCGTGGGCATCGACGGGGTAGCTGCCGACGCTGGAATACATTTGGGACAGGTACCAGCCATTGTCTGCCTCCGCTAGCAATAGCCAGTGATAGTTCTGCAGCAAAAAGGCCTCTCCCTGCCAGTACTGCCGCTCCAGGGTAGTAAAAAACACCTGCTGCACCTGCCGTGGGGAATCACCGTAGGGGGTATCTGGCAGTTCAATGGGCTGATAGTCTGGCTCACTGGCTGTAATCACCGTTCCAAAGGGGCTATCCCGTCCGGTCCGCAGGTCAAGGCTACGAGCCGCAACCAGTTCCGTATAGGTCGGCAGGTCCTGCAGTAGACGTTCCACCAAGGGAGTGAGAGCCTGGGGGCAGGCATTTTGGGGCCTTAGAAACAGCGGTGTTTCCTCCGGTATGGTGGGTGGGTCTGGCACCGAAGGTTGGTCTGCCTCAACCCCTTCAGGGTCTACATCCTCAGGGTCAAAAGGGATGGCTTCCTGCTTGTTGAACTGAAAGGAAGCCGAAAGCTCTGTTACCCCAGTCGCCTTTCCTGGCTTCGTCGCCACCGTCAGGGTACAAACGGCGATAATGGTTAGCCTAGGACTCAACTGCCGCCATGCACTCATCACAAATCCGTTGAAAGGCTGCTGGGGGGTCATCACTCGCCGTAATCGGGCGGCCAATGACCAGGTAGGTGGCTCCGGCTTTCAGGGCATTGCCGGGGGTCATGACTCGCTTCTGGTCGTTGCCGCCGGCCCAGGTGGGGCGCACCCCAGGACAAACCAACAAAAACTCCTGGGGTAAAAACCGTCTGAGCTGGGCTGCTTCCTGGGCCGAGCAGACAATGCCATGGAGGCCGCTATCCTGAGACAACAAAGCCATCTGGAGCGCGTAATCGGTCAGCTCCAGGGGAATTTTAAGTTCGTAGGCCAGAGATCGGGCTTCAATGCTGGTCAGAAGGGTAATGGCAATTAAATGGGGAGATTCAACTCCAGCCGCCTCGGCTCCTGCTCGGGCAGCGGCGATGGCAGCGACCAGGGCTTCACGCCCCGCCGCCGCATGAATGGTCAACAAATCAACGCCATAGCGGCCAGCGGCCCGACAGGCTCCGGCCATGGTATTTGGAATGTCGTGAAACTTCAGATCCAGAAAAATTCGCTTATTTCTGGCTTTTAACTCCTGCAAAATGTCAGGTCCGCTGCTGACGAAAAGTTCCAGGCCAACTTTCCAAAAGGTGACTGCGGGAAGCTGGTTCACCAGGGATAAAGCGTCTTCGTAGGAAGGCACGTCGAGGGGAACGATGATGCGATCGCAAACCTCCATCACCGCTCCTCCTTAATTGGCCTTAACCAGCATCAGGGTCTGGCCGAATTCAACCGGCTCGGCATTATCCACTAAAATTTCGACAATTTCACCAGCCACTTCCGATTCCAGCTCGTTCATGAGCTTCATGGCTTCAATGATACAGACCGTCTGTCCGGTGGTGATGCGCTCTCCCACATCAACAAAGGGAGGCTCATCTGGGGCCGGAGACCGATAAAACGTGCCTACCATGGGAGAGGTAATTTCGACCAGATCAGACCCCTTATTGGGAGGAGAAGCTGGAGCCTCCGTCATGGCGCCGTCGGCGGGGGCCGGGGTCGCGACAGGAACCATAGTCGTGGCAGGAGATGCCGCTTCTGGGGCAGAGACCACCGTCATGGCGGCGGGGGCCGGGACAGTCACTACCCCCTGCTTACGCAAAATCAGCTCAAACTCTGGGCTTTTGAGGGTTAATTCAGCCACCTCACTCTGGCTGAGGGCAGCGACCAGATCTTTTAATTCACTAAAGCTTAATTCCACTGAGTTAACCCCATTCCAACTGCATACACCACGACAACCTGGTGCAAAAGCCTGTACCTGAGACATGAACTGGAAAAACGTCTCAACAGCCGAATTTTCGGCCATCGATCTGCTTCCCTCCCATCAGCCATGGGCGACTATGGGCGACAGAGGGCTAAGCCTATTCGCGGCCCAGGTAAGAGTCTGACCGAGTATCAATCTTGATTTTCTCACCCACCGAAATAAAGAGGGGTACCATAACCTGGGCACCCGTTTCAACGATGGCCGGTTTGGTGCCGCCGGTAGCCGTGTCGCCTTTCACGCCAGGATCGGTTTCCGTAACTTCGAGCACGACTGAATTCGGGAGTTCCACCTCCAGGATCTGCCCCTGCCAGGAGACCACGTTCACGCTCATCTCTTCTTTGAGATACTTAACCCGCTCACCAATTTGGTCTGGCGACAGGCGGACTTCTTCGTAGGTCTCCATGTCCATAAACACGAAGTCGTCGCCGTCGCGGTAGGTGTGCTGCATATCTTTCTTTTCGATCACCGCCTGGGGCACCGTCTCTCCGGCCCGAAAGGTGCGTTCTACAACGCTTCCAGACTGAACATTTTTAAGTTTGGTGCGCACAAAGGCAGACCCCTTACCGGGCTTAACGTGCAAAAACTCAACCACACGCCAGACTTGGCCATCGAGTTCGATGGAGGTGCCGGTGCGAAAATCATTGCTGGAAATCATATCGCTGGTTTGCTTGGCAGGTGAACATTCGGCAATTCATTTTACCCCTCTGTGGGAAGATCACAGTACATGACGGGGGAAATGGTTCAGCCAGGATTTGTCCTTGGGTCAGAACCATCCATATGACAAGATTGTATGGGGATGAAGAGCGTTCGCCTATGGGACGATGCCCAAGCCATCCGTTGCCCCTGCCCTCGCCCCGGGGCGGTCTCTGTTTACCTTTGCCGTGAAGCGTTGAACAATTCATGATGATTTTTAGTAGCAGCTGGTTGCGCCCAAAACGTCAGGTCTTAATCCGTTGGGGGCTGGTGCTCCTGGTTATGGCTGGTATTGGCCTGGGTACTGGGGAGGCTGCCTGCGGCCTATCGCTCACTTCCCCCCAGACGGTCGCTTACCTGCCCCCTGGCAACGCCATTACCGACGGACGCGCCCTGCTGCGCTATTCGCTACCCATTGATAATGATGACATTCGTGACATTCAGGCCACCCTGGAAGGGTTGTCGGAGTGGCTGCGGGCCAAACGTTGGGGCCCAGTTCAAAAAGATATTGCCAAGGTAGAGCGGATGCTCAGCCGCAATCGTGAGAGAATTCTCGACGATATTCCAGATGGCAAGCGCGCCGCCGCCATTAGCTATCTAGACGACATTCAGGCCCAGCTCCTGCCAGTACGAGAGGCGATTGATAATCGCGATCGCGAAACCATCTGGCTGAAGCGCTCCGCCATGCTCAATGATGTGGGCCGCATTGAAGAGCTAATGGTGACCGAATTCCCCTACGAAGTTCCGGAGGAGTATAGCCGTCTGCCACAGCTCAAAGGGCGGGCTACGGTGGAATTTAAAACCTCTAAGGGCACCATGCAGGCTGTGATCGATGGCTTCAGTGCGCCGGTAACGGGGGGTAACTTTATCGATCTGGTGCAGCGGGGCTTCTACGACAATATGGAGTTCATTCGCGCCGAAGATTACTACGTGCTGCAAACCGGCGACCCTGAGGGACCAGAAGAAGGATTTATCGATCCCAAAACCGGTAAATACCGGGCGATTCCCCTTGAAATTCTAGTCAAAGGAGACGAAGCCCCCATCTATGGGGCAACCCTCGAATCTTTGGGCCGTTTTCTCGATGAGCCGGTACTGCCCTTTTCTGCCTACGGCACCCTGGGCATGGCCCGTCCGAATACCGATCCCAATGGCGGCTCTTCTCAGTTCTTTTTCTTTCTGTTTGAACCTGAACTCACCCCCGCTGGCCTGAACCTGCTGGATGGTCGCTATACGGTCTTTGGCTATGTCGTCGACAACAAAGAAGTGTTGGAACAACTCGGCCAGGGAGACAAAATTGAGTCCGTGCGGGTGGTTGCCGGAGCTGACAAACTGGTAGAACCAGCCTGATCCATGACTGACCCCCAGACTGTCTCTGATATTGGCGAACTGAATCTGTTAGACCGTTTGTTTCAGTTCTGCCCCACCAACCTGGTGGGCGACGATGCCGCTGTTTTGGATGTGCCAACCGGACAGCGACTCGTCGTTACAACCGACGTGCTGGTGGAGGGGGTTCATTTCAGTGACCACACCACCAGTGCAGAGGACGTCGGCTGGCGAGCCATCGCCGCCAACCTTTCCGACCTGGCTGCGATGGGGGCCATGCCCACAGGCATTACCGTAGGGCTCAGTCTGCCCGGTAGTATCAGCCTGGAGTGGCTGGAGGGAGTCTATCGAGGCATGGCCGCCTGCCTGAAACAGTGGGGCGGGGCCATTATTGGCGGTGACTTGTGCCGCTCAGATACAGTCAGCCTGGCCATCACCGCCCTGGGCAGTGTAGGGCCAGAGCAGGTGCTTTACCGCCACACCGCCGAACCTGGACAGGTGATTCTAACCACGGGGTACCACGGTCTTTCCCGCGCCGGGCTGGAGCTATTGCTGCACCCAGAATATCGAACCGGGGTAGACCCCGCTGTACAGGAGCGCTGGGTCACCGCCCACCAACGGCCCCAGCCTCGCCTGGACGTCATTGAGATATTGAATAATCTGCGCTCGGGGAACTCTGAATCGGGGAACATTGCGGCCATGGATACCAGCGACGGTTTGGCCAATGCAGTGCAGCTAATTTGCAAGGCCAGCGGCGTGGGTGCCCAACTCTGGCAAACCCACCTCCCCATTGACCCAGCCATAGTGGCGTGGGTGGGGGAAGAGCAGGCGATTTATAGTTGCCTCTACGGCGGCGAAGACTTTGAACTGGTACTCTGTCTTTCAGAAGATCTGGCGCAGCCCCTCCAGCAGGAATTAGGGGACCAGGCCAGGATCATCGGGGTGATCAAAACCGTTCCCCAGGTAGAGCTCTGGCCCGAACATAACAATCCTATTGGTCGAACCGAACTGAGCCTGAATCAGGGCTTTCAACATTTTTAGATTTTTAACATTTTTTAATATTTTTAAATTTAAATTCAATCCATTCCACCCCCCGCCGGGTGAGCTCAAAAAGCAATGCACCAGATTTCATCAGGATCTACTCCCGACTCCCTGAGGCGGGCTGCAAGGCACCCTGCCCGCTGGCGTTCTTCATCTGCTCGCTGGCGTTCTTCCCGACGTTGTCGGTCTAACTCAACCGGGGTATACCACCGGGTCGGATTGAGCCTGGTCAGGATAAGCGACCATCAGCTATTCAATCCCTGTATTTATCCCAGCTTACTCTATTCTCATTTAGGGCCTCATTCAGGACGGACTGCTCTAGGTCTCAAGCATCTCGGGAACACCACGGTCATAGGAGAGGTGACTACAGCAAAGATTCGCCCCTCTGGCTAATTCCTGCCGACAGAGTGGAGACCGGCACCTGAGAAAAGTAGCGACGACGAAACTGCTCTTCCTGGGTAATCTCTAAAAACCGTTGCACCGCCTCCGGAAAGGCTGCGGAAAGACCTCGGACTTGAGTAAATCGTAAGGTCTCCGGCCCATCGAGGTCAGCCTCACACTCCAACCCGGCCGCCTGCAAAGCTTCTAGCCCTGCCTGTAGAGAGATCGGGGTCAAGGGCAATCGCTCCATCAGCTGGGCCGGGGTCACGAGAGTTTGGGTACGGGCTAAGAATTTGGCCACGCCGACCAACTGTTGCCACAGCTCCTGGGGCAGGATTTGCCCGGCATCCTGCGGGTAGGCCACCGCTAAAATGGCTTCTGCCTGGGTTGCCTGTTTTTGCCAGCGTTGCCAGGCAGCCCAGCTCAGGGGAATTTGCTCTACGGGCAGTACCTTGGCGGCGGTGCCGCGGGCTGCTAACCGCCAATCGAGGATTGAGTCAGCAGGCTGGGGGGTGGGAGCCTTGGCTGCAGCCGTCGGTCGCACATCCACCAGCTTCACGTGATACCCCTGGTAGGCGTTGTGGTCGAGTTCTACCACCACATCACAGCGGCCTGCGGGGAGCTCATCTTTGTAGTGCCCCCACCATTCCCCAGGAAAGCCAGTTTGGGTGGTGTCATCCCAAAGCTGAAATGCGGTTTTAATGAACTTGACAGTGCGCCCGGTGCGATCGCGCAAATTCCGATGAAACCCCCGCTCAAACCAGGCATTACGAATTAATAACCTGGGGACTGGATTGCCCATGCCGTAGGGTTCCAGCACCCTGAGCTCGCGAAATAGATCCTGCCCCAGATCCGTTACCGTTGCGGTCAAATCGATGGCGAGCGTTGGCTGCAGTCCGCCCCGGTCCCCCAGCGCCTCTCGAACGGCCCGATTCAGCGCCGACCTTAACATCGGAATGTTATCTACCGGCAGAGTTAACCCCGCCGCCAGGGGATGGCCCCCAAACCCGCTGAGCAGATCAGCCTGGGCTTTGAAGAGTTCGTACAAATCTAGCCCCTGCACCGAGCGGGCCGAGCCCCTGGCCAACCACCGTTCACCATCAGCAGGAGGCGGATCAGTCCGCAACAGCACCGTCGGTCGCCCCAGTTGCTGGCTCACCTGCCCGGCCACCAGACCCAAAATTCCTGCCGGCCACTGCTCACTCGCCAGAACCAAACATTGGGTCGTGGCCAGATCAACTTGACTCACCTGCGCCATCACCTGGTGGTACACATCCTGCTGCAGGGCCTTGCGGCGAGTGTTGGCTAATTCAGCCTCATGGGCCAGGGCTTTACAGTGGTCAGCATCCTGACTGGTCAGCAGTTCAACACAAAAGCTGGCATCCCCATGGATACGGCTCACGGCATTAATGCGGGGGCCAATGCCAAAGGAAATATCCGTTGGCCGGTCCCCGGTGCGCCGGCAGAGGGCCAGTAATTCTGCCACTCCAGGGCGGCTAGAGGTGTTGTTTGGCTGCAAGTGGGACTGCAGGCGGCGCAATCCCAGCTGGGCCAGGTAGCGGCAATCTCCCCTGAGTTCTACCAGATCCGCAATCAGCCCAATGGCCACCAGATCCAGCAACGATTCCAGCGATCGGGCAGGGGGGGTTTCCAGGGCCGTATACAGCCCCTCCAACAGCTTATAGGCCACAGCCACCCCCGATAATGTCGCCAGGGGGTGGTCTGGGGGTAAACTTCGGGGATTGATCAACGCCACCACATCAGGCCGTTGATCAGGTAGGGTATGGTGATCGGTGACAATCACCTCCATTCCTAGCTGGCGCGCATAGTCAATTTCAGGGCCATTGGTACTGCCCGTATCGCAGGTAATGATTAAAGTAGCCCCCCAACGGTGCAGCTCATCCAGCCCTTGCTGAGACAACCCGTGGGACTCGGTAATGCGATTAGGAATGTAGTACTTGAGCTGTTCATGGGGCTTGAATAAGGCCCCTAAACCATCCCACAATACCGCAGTGGCAGTCACCCCATCAGCATCAAAATCTCCCCAGATGGCAACCTTTTCTTGCCTCTGGTCAGCCTTTAGAATACGCTCAACGGCCCAGGTCATATCGGGGTCGAAATGACTCGCCGGGGCGGGTTCATAAGCAAGGGGATCGAGAAATCCGGAAAGCTGCTCCAGGGTACACAGCTGCCGCTGCCACAACAACTGGGCTGCATACCTGGAAGCCTTCGGCAGAGAAGTTTTTAATGCCTGCTGAACCGCTTCGACCCAATCTCCAGGACAAGCATCTGCCGATACCAGGGACCAATTGGGGGGTGTTTCAGTCATGGGAACGGGTTCAAAACAGAAAACGTCGGGATTGCAACCAATAATATTTTAGTTTGGTAAAGTAAAAACCTGGCCTAGCCTAATACTGAAAGTATTCAGTACTATATGGAAAATATAGCGAATCTCACTCGAATGAAATACACCTCAAAATCCCCCCTGCCCCCCTGATCAAGGGGATAAAGGTTTAAACTTAAGCATCCAGAAACCAGGAGGATTCTCAGCTAATCAAGTGTGTACCTCATTGAACTGAGAACCGCCATATCAGATTTTGATTTTTTACTGTTCCTCTAGAAAAGTCAGCAACATACCAAGTCCAGCTCGAGATCTGTCGTTTTTCCTAAGGCAAAACTCTACTTCTGGCCTTGGCCAAGGTTTATTCATTGGAGCACTCTTAGGAATGGGGATTCAATAACGTGGGATAGCCGTCTCGGCTGTCCAAGAGCAGGCAGGATGCCTGCCCTACAAAAATTGGATGTTATAAAATCCTCATTCCTAAGACAAAACTCCACTTCTGGCCTTGGACAAGGAGGTTTAATTCCCTCAAACCACCCAACTTAACAGTTCACTGTGAAACAATGCTCCCAAATTAGGTTGCATCACCATGGGCAAGAAACCAAGCCATCCCGAACTCGATCCGCGCAGTCAACAATCGCTGTATTCCTTTCAGCTTAAAAACCAGCGGCAGATTCTACGGGAAAAACTGACCTGGGTTTTAGCCGGGTTAGGGATAGGCCTCGCTACGGCGGCAGGAATTGCGGTTGTATTCTTGGGTCCAAATCTGCCCGGGCCAGTTCTACAGCAACCACAATCTAGTCCTGAAACCGCCTTGAATGAAGGCTTAAAGCAGGGGATGCGGGCCGCCGAGCTGGCCCAAACCGCCGAACTCAAGGAAGATTGGATTGCCGTTGCCATGCTTTGGCAAAATGCTATCAACCAGCTTCAAAAGGTTTCCTTCAATAGCTCAGACTATGATCTGGCCCAGCAAAAAATTTCTGAATACCGTCGCAACTTAGAGTACTCAGAAAGCAACGTCACAACCCGCCCCTCTGGTCAGCCCGCCACTCAAGATTACTGGACCTTAGGCTCTGACCGAGAATTAGTGCTTGCCACCCAGGGCATGCCCAACAAGGTGCAACAGGTTACGGCTTCCTGTTATGAGACGCTCCATTACGACAACAGCATTATTGAGATTGAAAATGGCTACGTCAAAAGCTACGACAATTTTGACAACAACCTGAAGGTTTTAGAAGTGGGAGATATGGCCCTGGCCACCCGCGGCGATACTGGATACTGGACTTTGGGGGCTTCTAAGGACCAAGTCACTCAGATCCAGGGTACTCCTGACCGCTCAGATGATTTTCAATCTGAGCAGATCACGACCCTGCACTATGGAGACAGCTTTATCTTCCTCAACCAGGACCAAGTCATTGGCTATCTCAATAGCGACAATACGCTTAAGGTCGCCATCAAACCGAGCTTACCTGCTGCTGAGCCTGCCCAAACCTGGACCATAGGTTCAACTCGCCTTGAGGTGTTGCAGGCCCAGCAGCAGACCCCCCAGGCCATTAGCCGCAATGATCAGCTCTGCGAAGAAGTCTTTAATTTTGGCAATAGTGAAGTGTACTTCCGGCAGGGCATTGTGACCGGCTATCGCAACACCGATCAAAATCTAAAACTGCGTTAGACCCAACCCCTGACAACCGCCAGACCCGTGCAGGTAGGCCTAGGACCAAGACTAATCAACAGCAAAATATCAACAGCAAAATACAGACCAACAGAAATTAACGAACAGTCCAATCCTGTATGAATTACGCTTATCCTTAAACAGAGTCTATGGGTCTAAGTTAAAAGCATCACGTGAAAGATGTCGTTTCCCTTACTAAGGTCGTTATCGTCGATGACGATGACGAAGCCGTTCAGCTTATGGGCCAATGGCTCAACGGGGTAGGTTTTCAGGTGCAAGCGGTAGCCACGGGTAAAGCAGCGCTGCAGTTGCTCGACTCCCAGTCGCCAGATCTGATTTTGGTAGATACTTCCCTGGCGGATGTGAATGGTTTTACCCTCTGCAAGCACTTTAAAGATCATCCCCTGACCCAGGATATTCCCATTATTTGCCTGATCAGTCCGGCTCAAACGAACTACCAGACTCAGGCATTTCAGGCCGGAGCTGACGACTACATCACCAAACCCTACACTGCGGCTGACGTTCTGGCCCGAGTACGCCACCAGCTGCGCCTCTCCCAGCAGCGACAACAGCTGAGCCACCAAAACGCCTTACTAACCCAAGAAGTACGCGAACGGGTGTTGGTAGAACAGGCCCTGATGACTGCTGAAATGAACTATCGCAGTGTGTTTGAAAATTCCACCGTAGGTATCTTCAAGTCATCGGCTCAGGGGGCCTATCTCAGCGTCAATCCATCCATGGCCCGCATGTACGGCTATGACTCCCCCGTTGAAATGCTCGCCCTGGTGGACAATTTTGATCGCCAGATCTACAACCAGGCCAAACGCTGGGACGCCCTCAAGGTTTACCTGGATCGCTTTGAGAAAATCACCGATGCCGAGTCTGAAGTGGCTCGGAAAGACGGAAGTACCTTCTGGGTCAGCGAAGACATCTGGAAGGTCTGGGATAAAGCCGGCAATTTTCTGTACTACGAAGGCATTGTTCACGACATTAGCGAACGGCGCAAAATGGAAACCGAACTGCGCCAGCAGCGTCAACAAGCCGATCGGCTTTTGGTTAACATTCTGCCTTACCAGATCGCCCAACGCCTTAAACTCGGCACCCGCACCATTGCAGAAAGCTTTGATGAAGTGAGCGTTTTGTTTGCGGACCTGGTAGATTTCACCGCCGCTTCTGGTAATATGACTCCCCGCCAGCTAGTCAAAATTCTCAACGAAATTTTTTCAATTTTTGACCAGCTGGCCGAGTTTTACCAGCTTGAAAAAATTAAGACCATTGGCGATGCTTACATGGTCGCTGGCGGTTTGCCTGCGGCTAAACCCGACCACAACGAATCTATCGCTCAGTTTGCCCTCGATATTCTGGCAGCAATTCAGGGATTTACCCGCCCAGACGGGAAACCGTTTCAGTTGCGCATTGGTATCAATACCGGGCCGGTAGTAGCCGGTGTGATTGGCCAGCGCAAGTTTGCCTACGATCTCTGGGGCGACACGGTTAACATTGCCAATCGGATGGAAGCGACCGGAGAGGGGCAGAAAATTCAAGTCACCCCGGAACTGTATCAGATCCTTAAAGATAAATTTGTTTTGCAGCGGCGAGGGCACGTCGCCGTCAAGGGGCGGGGGCAAATGACCACTTACTGGTTATTGGGTAAACGTACCGACTCCCAGAACAGTACTGATCTATGACAAGACTTGATCTGTGAAAATGCTTAAGTCCATTTCCCCTCCGGGGCAAAGCGGGTCCTCTTCCACGGTGGGTCGTCTTCCCAAATCCGAACCGCCAGCCTGCTTGGCTAGAAATTCAAGCTGAAGCCATTTTTCTATCGATCAGATTTTACTCATCACAGCCTGCCCTATGGTGTTCCTATCTCCAGACCTCCAGCAACGCCTCAGCGCCCCCCTGACCATCGGCACAGTACAGCTGTCGAGTCGGGTGCTTCAGTCGCCCCTGTCAGGGGTAACCGATCGCGCCTTTCGGCAGCTCGTTCGGCGTTATGCGCCCCGCTCTATGCTGTACACCGAAATGGTTCACGCGGCGGGTATTTGCCACGCTCGGGATCTAGAAAAAATCATGGATATCGGCCCCGAAGAACACCCCATCAGCATTCAACTGTTTGATTGCCGACCTGATTTTATGGCTGAAGCAGCCCAAATGGCAGCGGCTGAAGGAGCCAGAACCATTGACATCAACATGGGCTGCCCGGTTAACAAAATCACCAAAAAGGGCGGAGGGTCATCGCTCCTGCGGCAGCCTGAGGTAGCCGAAACCATCGTTAAAACCGTGGCAGCAGCAGTCAAGATTCCGGTTTCCGTCAAAACCCGTATTGGTTGGGATGATACCCACATCAATGCCGTTGAATTCGGTCGCCGCATGGAAGCGGCAGGAGCTCAAATGCTCACCCTCCATGGTCGTACCCGTAGCCAGGGTTACAACGGCCCTGCCCGCTGGGATTGGATCGCAAAGGTTAAAGCCACCCTGGCAATTCCTGTGATTGCCAACGGCGACATCAGCTCCATTGAGGCCGCAGTACGGTGTTTAGAGCAAACACGAGCAGATGGCGTTATGTGCTCTCGCGGTACCCTGGGATATCCTTTCCTGGTAGGCGAAATCGATTACTTTTTGCAAACCGGCCAGGTTCCACCCGCCCCGAATGCGTTAGATCTACTGCAATGTGCTCAACAGCACCTGCTTTTACTGTGGCACTACAAAGGCCAGCGCGGACTTTACCAATCTCGCAAGCACATGGCCTGGTACGTGAAAGGGTTTGAAGGGGCGGCGCGACTGCGGCAACAACTCTGCCAGATAGACTCTGTGGATGCCGGGCTGGTTCTGCTCAACCAGGCTATTTCTGAGCTGAAAGTAGCCGGTATGGAGGCAGCGTTGCCTGAATCCGGATCTCCCTCCCTTAGCACAGGCTGTTTACGATAGTATTGATAAGCAGGTATATGTTCGGTTGAAGGTCAACGGCGGGGTTGGTTTTCCGAGAAAACTGCAGCTTGCCCCCAGACTAATTGGGACTACCTCCAACTGAGCAACTTGACCAGACTGTTGTATTTTCGTTGATTTCTATGACATCGTACGCCACCTCCACTGCCCGAGCCGATATGGGCGAACTGCGACGGTTAAGAAGTTTACTGCCCCCCGAGCTGCAGAGCTGGGTTACGGTGGAAGCGGCGATTGATGTCACCCCTCCGTTAATTACCTGCGAGGAGTTGGGCAAAGATCAGGTTGAAATTCAGGTCGATTTGCTCAAGTGGGAGCAGCTTGCCCTGGATCAGCGTAACCTGCTGTTCTGGCACGAAGTTGGCCGTATTCAAAATGACACCATTCCCCGCGATGGCTGGGAAATGGCAGCCCTGGCGATTGGTCTGGGCGGTGCTGTCGGCGAACTTTGGGTCCAAGACGGCTTACTGCTAATGCTGGCCCTCGGCCTTTGCGGATTTTCTGGCTGGCGGCTCTATAAACGCAACAATAACCAAAAGACGTTAGAAGAATCCATTCAGGCCGATGAACGGGCTATCGCCCTGGCCACCCGGTTTGGCTACACTCTGCCCAATGCCTACAAGAGTTTAGGCAGTGCCCTGAAATCCCTGATTGAGCAAACCCCTAAAAAACGTCAGCGGGATCGCTACATCAAGCGCCTCGATGCCCTCAAGAAAAGTGCCGCTCGGGCCAAGGAACAGGCTCGCTCAGAGCGCGGCGACATGCGCTCGGCCTATTGATCACATCGTTCAATTCAAACCAAAAAATCGGATGCCTTCGTTTCCACTTTTTCTAGGGCGACTGTTTCTAGAGCAAAAGGACGAAATTTTGGAGTATCGGTTGATACCTTATTCGCAAAAAATTTTGGGGTAAATGATTACGAAATTAAATCATTCTAAAATTAAATCATCCTAAAAGAGATGCCCCCAGGGGAAAATGGAGCAACCCAGCTAAAGAATGGAGAGGGGACTTTTTCTGGGCCGACCAAACCGCTTCATTCGCCATCGGCGAATGGCCCGTGCTTCCCGCTGAATGGGGGGCAGGTATTGAGTTTTAGATTCATTTTCAAGATCAAAAATAGGCCGACTGCGAGTATTCATACAGTCAGACAAGACCTCAAGATGAGGTTCCAGGTCCAGGGCTCTCTCCACCTCTTCAACCGAAGCATATCGATCTTCTGGAGATGACCGCAGCATTTTGTCGAGGATTGTCGCGAAATGGTCGGACACAGAAACGCTGTGTAACCACTGAATGTTGCCCATTTTGGGGTCTACGTCAAACTCAATGGGGCTGCGACCAGTGAGCAGATAGAGACAGGTCATACCCAGAGCATACACATCGCTGCCGTAGCAGGGGCGCAGGGCCAATTGCTCAGGCGGCGCAAAACCGGGAGTACCAACAAACTGAGTGGTCTGAGGTTGAAAATAGACTGTATTGTCAATATCCGTCAAAAATTCTCTAACAGCGCCAAAATCAATCAAAACTAATCGATTATCCCGCTCACAACGGATAATGTTGGAGGGTTTAATGTCGCGATGAATAATTCGATTGCGGTGAATAAATTGAACAACTGGCAAAATTTCCCGCAGAAATTGCTTGACGTTGGCTTCGCTTTGCCTGCCACGACGTCGCACTTCCTGGGCCAGAGTTTCGCCTTCAATATAGTCCTGCACCAGGTAGAACTCGCCGTTGGTCGTAAAGTAATCCAGCAGCTGCGGCACCTGAAAATGACTCCCCAGGTTAGCTAAAGCCCTGGCTTCGCGGCGAAAGCGTACCTTGGCCCGCTCTAACGACAGGGCATTCTGAGTCTTGGGACAGAGTTGCTTAATGACGCATCTGGGTTCTCCGGGCAAGGAGGCATTTTCGGCCAGGTATGTAACTCCAAAGCCTCCGCGGCCCAGCACCTTGAGTACTCGATAGCGGTCTCGAAACAGCGCGCCAGAACTCTGGTAGTGGTTAATTTCGGCCATTTCTACCTGACTGTCCCGAAAGTCTGAGAGGTTGATGGGGGAGTGTGGCATAGACCCTGATGAAACGTGAGGTGCAGTGCTAGCACCCTGACCGCGCCAGCAATGAGTTCAAGTGTCACCGATATCAAATGTTACGTAACACTGAAAGCACTATAGCACCCCTATCTGCTCTTGGCGGAGTTGCCAAAGCCTGGCCATGCCCTATACATAAGGCCATTTTATGAACTGCTGTACTGAACGACACCAGTAAAAACCCAAGATTTTTCTGCTAGGCCAGAGGAAGATAAAAGGTAAATTCGCTACCTTGGCCAACCTGACTTTTGACCGTGATCTCCCCTCCCTGAATTTCAACCAGTCGGCGACAAATGGTTAACCCCAGACCAGTGCCCCCAGAGGTGCGATTACGAGAGCGGTCCGCCCGCCAAAACCGTTCGAACACATTGGGCAGATCTTCCTCAGCAATGCCAATGCCGGTATCCGTTACCCTTACATAAACCCGGTTGTCGCTGCTCCAGGCTTGCAGGGTAACGCTTCCTTCATAGGTGTATCGCAAGGCATTGCTGAGCAAATTAATGACCACCTGTTTGACCCGGGCAGGGTCTGCCAGGGGCAGGGGCAAACCTGCAGGGCACTCCAGCTGGATAGTCACGCCATCTTTACTGGCAAACTGGTCGGTAAAGGTGCGTACCACCCCCTCCAGCAGGGGGCACAACTCTATGGACTGGACCTGAATTGGTAGATAGCCAGCTTCCAGTTTTGACAGTTCCTGCAGATCATTGACCAGTCGCTGCAGCCGGGTAGTCTCATCGGCCAACCGCTGGTAGAGTTCCAGGTCGGCGTCAACGGTGCCATCGGCCAAACCTTCCAGGTAGCCCCGCATAATGGTCAGGGGCGTTCTTAACTCGTGGGTTAAATCGCCAATCAGGTCCCGCCGCCGCTGCTCGACATCTTCGAGGTCAGTGGCCATCCGGTTAAAGCTGCTGGCAAGCCGCTGAATTTCTAGAATTTCGGAGGGGGGGACCCGTTCTGCCAGCTGCCCCGAGGCAAACTGCCGGGTGACCTCCTCGATTTGATCGAGGGGGCGAATAATTCGCCGAGACAGCCAGTAGCTGAGCCCCCCAGCGGTCCCACCTCCCACCAGGATGGACCACACCATGCCCCGGCTCCAGGCGGCTTCAAACCCCTTCAGCAACTGGGTACGGCGCTGGACGCTGAGAATGCCGTTTTCATAGCGCTCCAGGGTAACCACAAAAAGCCTGGGGGAATACAGCCGACCAAAGACGACCAGAGTAAAAATTCCCACAGCCATCACCACCAGGTGGGAAAAAAACAAACGGCTGCGGAGGCTCATTTTAGCCATAGGGAGGGGTAGCTAGCATTAAGGTTGGTCGGCCCTAGCCCCGGATGGAGGAGTCCGTCCAACTAGTGCGGTGGGTCGTCTTATCTAACATTGGGGATCAGAGACGGCTATCCTACTTTGATTGAATTTCCATCCCTCAGCAAAACTGCAACTCTCGAGCTGGACTGGGCGTAAAGCTCGCAGGATGGCATCCTAGGTGGGCGTATTTTGGAGATCAGGTTTTTCCTCTGGTAGTATCGCCCCTTCTACCGGGCAAACCTGTAGGCAAATGCCGCAGTCAATACAGGTGGCGAAGTCGATCCAGTACCAGTCTGTCCCTTTCGTGTTTTTCCCAGGTCCCTCATGAATGCAGGCTACCGGACAGGCATCGACACAGTCGGCGACTCCTTCGCAAACGTTGGTGACAATGGTATGAGGCACAGTATTTCCCTCAGAAAATAAAACGTCAACTTTACGTTAGTAACTTTACGTTAGTTTAAGGACTCGATGTCTGGCAATCCATCCCCATTAATCCAGGCAATGTGGCGAATGTGGCGCTGCTGGGCCACCTGACGGATGGTATCGGCAGAGGTTGTGGGGTCCAGGTGCACTTCTGCCCGCACCAAATTTGCCGACGACCTCAGGGTTCGGGCATAGGCAAACGCCGATGGCACCGCCAGTTTAGAGGTGGGAACCACCAGCCAGTCGCTGGAAGGGGTATGCTGCGGCAAGACGCCAGAGGGCAGGAGTGCCTGGTGAATGACTTCGGTGTGCAGCACAAAACCCACACCGGGAAATGACTGGCCCTGGGGATGAAATACCCCCAGCAAATTGTCATAGCGCCCCCCCTGCCCCAGCACCTGACAGCCCATTTCGGGGGATGTCACGACCTCAAAGACCAGGCCCGTATAGTAATCAAAGGTTTGAATCAAGCTCAGGTCTAAGGTGAGCCCATGACCGCTGCCGGCATTGTTCTCCTGGGGGCAGAACTGATCAGACTCTCGCAGCAATGCAATGAGGGTTTTGAGGCGAGCAACCGTGGCCTGGCCCTCGATGGAAAGGTCGAAGCTGCTGACAGCCTGCAGCACCGTTTCAGGCCTGCCCCGCAGGTCAAATAGCTTCAGGGCATAGTGCTTAAGGTCAGTGGAAACCTCCAGATTTTCCAGGACGATCCGGTCAAGCTGCGCCAGTGCCTGTCTCACCCGCCCCCGCATGGGCTCTGGAAAGGGCACAAGCAGCGATCGAGTGAGGTAAGCATCCCCCAGGACCAGGGACCATTGGGGCAGGCTGAGGTGGTCAAGAATATCGGCCACCAGCAGCACAATTTCGGCGTCGGCTGAAACGTCCCCGGCCCCAATCAGCTCTACCCCCGATTGATAAAACTCTTGCTGCCCCCCAAAGCTGCCTTTATGGGTTTGACGAAACACATTGGCATTGTAGTAAAGCCGCTGGGGATAGGTGACCCGGCTTAAGCGACTCACAGCTGTACGGGCAATGGACGCTGTCAACTCTGGTCGCAGCCCCAGCCGTTGCCCGGTGCTTTGATGCAGTTCAATCACTGCATCTTGGTTAATGGCTCCCCCCGCCATCAGAGTGTCTAGCTGCTCGACGGTAGACGTAATGATGCGATGGTACCCCCACTGTTGAAAGACTTGCTCGATGCGATCTTCAATCCAGTGTTTTTGAGCAACATCTAGAGGCAATAAGTCCCTTGCCCCGCTCGGTGCCTGATACACCATTATTTTTTCTTCCCCCCAAATAAGCCAAATAAGCCGCCGCCCTTGCCGTCGGTTTTGCCCTTGCCGCCCTTGGCCGCTGCCGAGGTCTTACCGCTACTGTCCTTCTCGACTCGAGCCTGCACGGCTTTAGCTTGTGCGTCGTTGGGATTAATGTCAAGGGCGCGCCTGGCATGAATTTTTGCCATGGTGACCTGACCGACCTTCAGGTAAAGACTGGCCAGATAACTATGGCAATCAGCACTGTTAGGATAAGATTTCAGGGCTTCTCGCAGCTCTAAAATTGCTCGTCCCGCATCTTTACCACGCTCAAACCCCTGGGCCCGGTTGATGTAGCTTTCTACAATGCTGTCCCGCCCCCCTCGGGGAGGCGGTTCTACGGTGTTGGATTGACCTTGGGTATTATCAGCTGGAGCAGATGCTGGTGCGGCGCTCGCCACCGGGTTGGCTCCACCGGCTCCACCGCCGGATGTGCGATACAGGTAAACCAGATTCAACTCGCTGAGCTGTCCGAGGGTGACTTCGAGAGTGTCTAATTGCTCATACTGATCCCGCGCCAGGGAGGTTACCGCCTGGCGATAGTCAGACTCAAGCTGAGGGGTCTTCAACAGATCTTGGGCAGAGGATGTTTCCACATCAGGAGGCGTTTTGCTGCGCTGCAGAGTCTGCCCCCGCATTTTCAAAACCAGTTGATATTCAGTGTTCGCCTTCTCTTGACTGAGGGTTTCGTAGGCGGGGTTAACCAACTTAGACAGGGTATCACTGGCCTTGCGCACCACCTCTGCAGACGACCCGCCCATACTGTCAGGATGCAGCTTACGGGCAATTTGCAAATATCGTTTCCGCACTACCTTACTGTCGGCATGAATGGGAAGCCCCAGCACAGCATAGTGATCATTGAAGTCAAGTTTAAACAGGCCTTGATCCAATCGCATTCTTTTCTTACCCGTTGGCCGTCATCGGTGGCGAAAACAATCAGTAAATACTTTTTACTCTACTGATGTACCTCTAGTTTAGCCAGCTAAAGATAAATTTCATCTGCCATCCTATCCCTATCTCTGGATCCAGATCTGACTAAACTGACGCCAAGATTAACCAACCCCCAGCTCCGCTAAAGCCTCAGGAGCAAATTGGGGTAGCGGCTCAACCCGCTGTAAAACCTGCTGCATAGACTGGTGTAGATGGCCATTGGTGGCTAGCAACCGCCCCTGATAAATATCTAGCGGTGAGCCATCGTAGGCAGTGACCTTGCCCCCGGCTTCTCGCAAAATGGCCACCCCGGCGGCTATATCCCAGGGAGACAGGCCCCGCTCCCAGTAGCCGTCTAACCGCCCGCAGGCGACATAGGCCAGATCAATGGAGGCTGAGCCCCCCCGCCGTACCCCCTGGGTGAGATGGGTAAAGTGACAAAATTCTGCGTAGTTGTTGTCTACGGTTTCCCGGCGGTCGTAGGCAAACCCTGTAACCAGCAAACTCTGGCTGAGCTGGCTGGTGGTTGAGACAGAAATGGGCTGGCGATTCAGGGTTGCCCCCAGGCCCATGGCCCCCCGAAACAAATCGTTATGGATGGGATCGTAAATTACCCCCAGCACCGGCTCCCCAGCGGCCAGCAGACCAATCGAGACCGAGCAAAAGGGATAGAGGTGAGTGTAGTTAGTGGTGCCATCGAGGGGATCAATGGCCCATTGAAATTGAGCCTGACGGTCCCCCTGCTGGCCAGACTCTTCGGCCAAAATGCTGTGGTGACCTGGCAAATGGCGACCCATCACCGCCATGACGGCAGCCTCCGCGGCTTTATCGGCTTCGGTCACCAGATCCCCAGAACGGCCTTTTTCCTGGATCTGGGTTAAATTTCCCCAGTGCTGTTGCAGCACTGCCCCAGCGGCCAGGGCGGCTTCTGTGGCAATGTCCAGCCAGGTTTGCAACTCTTGAGACAATACTGCCGTCATGGTCTAGTCATCCTCCAGGGGCAGGCCAAAGCGTACTTTTCCTTTGCCGAAATAGCGGCCAAACTGCAGCTCATAGACTTCATCTTCATCCTGGGTTTCAACCAGGAGATCGCTGCGGGGATAGCTGACACAGAGCAGAGCATAGCCCCGCCGCCGTAGATCCGGAGATAACCCCATTGCTTCGGGTTGGTCAACCTCTCCCTCCAGTATTCTCACCGCACAGGTGGTGCAGGCACCATTGCGACAGGAAAAGGGCAACTCGGCTCCCTGATTTTCGGCGGTTTGCAAGATATAGCGGTCTGCAGGCACTTCTAGGGTGTACGTACGGTTTGTGTCGCGGTGGCGAATCGTAACGGTATAGGTGGGGACCATAAACCTCGAAAAAAAAATTTAGAACTTATTCCAGCCGACAGTCAGGGCATTGGCCTTCCCGCAGGAGCGGACTGGACCCTTAATCACCCTGCCGTCCATCTTCTATGGTCTCATGAAAAAATCGTCTCCAAAAAATCTTTGTTTCGCGGAAGACATTTTTTTGGTAGGATAACAAACCTGTGGGACAACGACATGTTTCCCCCTGGAGAGATGGCCGAGTGGTTGAAGGCGCAGCACTGGAAATGCTGTTTACTCTAACCGGGTAACGAGGGTTCGAATCCCTCTCTCTCCGTTCCTAAGGTGGTCTAGATCAGCCACTCAAAGGCCTCGGTAAGGCACAAAAAGCTTACCGAGGTCTTTGCTTTCTAAGGCTGGTGAGGGGTACCCTGATTTGCGGCTGTGGTGAGTACCGCTGGCCGACGAGACCCAGACCGCTGCTGGCGGGTCAATTTTTCCAGGCTCAGGGAAATCACCCCCAAGGTGACCAGCACTACCCCCATCCACTGAATGAAGGACAGGGCAGACTTTTCGCCAGGGGTCACGATATAGGCCAGAATGGCGGTGATCACCGGACCGCTGGAGGCCACGATAGAGGCCTGAGCGGCCCCCATAAGCTTGACCCCATAGTTGTTAAACAAATAGCCCATCAGGGTGAGCAGCCCCAGCATAAAGCCCCCCAGATACAGCCCCATCTGGCTGCTGGGTTCTCCGGGGGTAAGCCCGATAAAGGAGCCGACAATTAAAATCAGGCTGGTGAAGATAAAAATGGTAGAAAACTGCAGCAGACTCACCGGTACCGGATGCAATCGCCGAAAGCTAAGCTGCATAGCCACCAGAAAAAGCGCAAAGGCGGCACTGGCCAGAATTGCTGCACCCACGCCCCACAGCGAAACATTGCCCGCGTCCAGATCCATGTAAATGCGAGGTAGGGCGGTAAAGACAATGCCCATGCTGATGGCAAACATCACCACCAGCCGCAGGGGGGTTGGGCGATCCCCAAATAAAAACCAGGCCAGGGGCACCGTAATCAACGGATACATAAACAGCAGTGTAACGGCAACCCCTGGCCCTACATCAGCAATGGCCTTATAAATCAGCACCTGGGATAAAAACAGAAAACTGCCGCTGGCGACCACCTGATAAAGCGGTCGCTTGTCTGAGGACCTCAAGACCTGACGCATGTCTTCCCAGACGGGGGGATACAGCCGGGTGGCTATGGCCATTAGCAGGGGCAACACCACGACCATGCGCAACCACAACAACATCAGAGAATTGGGGATATCCAGGGAAAAAATTGCCGCCACGGGAATCTGCCCCAGCAGACTACCCCCATACCCAATGACGCCGACCAGGACGTTGTGCATGGACAGGGCCAGGGTCGACAGCACCATAAAAATCAGCCCCCGGTACAGGTTCTGGGGAGAAGCTTGAGCACCAGATTTAGCTTTGGGTTTGCGGGTGGGTTCCCCCTGGGCAGCCGAGGGAGCTGATGACGGTGGTATTGCTGACGGCGGGGAAGCCCCAGCCGTAGATGCTGGCGGGCTGGGTGACCGATAGCTCCCCAGGGGAGGCCGTCTCCCGGGCGTGGCCACAGCGTAGCCAGTAGAGGGAGGGGCCGCCGATGATGGGGGTTCTCCCACATTGAAATTTTCTAGCAGGGCATTTAAAGCATTCTCTGACTCAGGTCGGGGCGGTAGCTGTACACCACCATGGCTACCGCCTGGTACATTTGAGGCCCCACCCCCTGGCCGGTAATTGCCGTTAGCCCGGCCATTGTGGGTGACTGCGGCTGCGGGGCTAATGGCAGGACGCACCATTTGGGTTTGTAATTGTTGGCTCAGCCGGGTCACCAGGGCCTCTAAAATGGCTTCTCCCTGCTGTTCAATACTCTGCATGCGGCTGATTTGCTGGGATAAACTGCTGCGGTAGCTGGTCAGGTCTTGCTGTAGAGACTGTAGGGTGCGATGCATGGTCGCATCTAACTCCGCCAGCTGCTGCTGGTGGGCTGAGGGCACATGTCTAGTAGCTCCCGCATCCCCTAAGGCAGCAGGCTGTAAAGACTCTTGTAAGCGAGCATGGAGATGAGTCGCCAGGGCCTGGGCGAGTCGCTTTGCCCAGAGCTGCTGTTGGGCTTGCTGCTGCTGGCTCAGGGTGAGATCATGGTCTTGCTGCAGCTGTTGGTGCTGGCGCTTAAGGCTCTCTAAATCCTCTTCCAGGACCTCGATATCCCCCATTAGACGTTGCTTGCGAGCCTCTAAATAGTCCACGTCTTCGGCAAGCTGACGCGATACCTTTTGCCGTAGCGATTCCAGGTCTTCTTTAAGCAGACGCAGCGCATCCCCAGCAGCCTGGTGCTCGGGCTGGATACGGCGGTCTTCAGATTGATGGTCAAACTGACCCATGGGTCTTGGTCCCTAATGGTGCAGGTGCAGGCCAATGGCCTTCAAGCCATCTGGGCTGTAAGAACGACTCCACAGCCGGGGGGGGATGACGCTAAGAATCTGTGTGCCCACTGGCCACAAGTATGCGGTCTGATGGTTAGTATTGTGCTCAAAAAATCATAAAAGATCTCACTAAATATCAGGGTCTGACAACGATTTCAGCTTAACCAGGGAACTACACGAGCATCACGCTCATCCTTTAAAGCCTTCAGTTCAGGTCTGACAACGATTTCAGCTCAACCAGGGAGCTACACCGTAGGAAAATTGAATAATTACCCTATCTTAAGAGATATACCAAGTCCGGCTCGAGAGCTGGAGCTGTCTCTAGGGCAAAACTCCACTTCTGGACTTGGACAAGGTTTAGATTCTTTCCATAACCATGCCGATTTTCAACACTATTGGTCATAAATTTTAACTCTAGGTGATTTATATCGCATGGCAGAGTTTAGGGCTTCCCTCCAATCCGTAACGGATTTTTTTAACGCCAAACTCTCACAACGCATTGTGTATTGGGTATTTCTCAGTATCGTTGTGATCGAGGTGATTATTTTGGTGCCTTCGGTACTGCGGCGGGAGCGAGAACTCTTAGGGTATCTGCGCGCTCTATCTACGGCTCAATCTGTAGGGCTGCTGGAGGGGGAAGACTTAGCCGCATTAACCCCGGCAGAACTTCTCAACCGAGTGACAGCTATTGAAACTAATGACCTGATCCTGGGCGGCACCCTGTATGGTCCTACGGGGGAACTCCTCGGCAGTTTTGGAGAACCCCCCGAACTCACCCTGCAGGAGAGTTTACAAGGGTGGCGACCAGACCGCTATCGCCGCTGGCAAGATCGATACGACGCCCCCTGGGATACGGCTCTCCTGGAAGGTGAGTATGTGCTGATAGTGCGCCACGATGCGGCCTGGGTGAGGACTGAATTTTTCGCCTTTATCGGTCGGATTGCCGGTTTAGTGGTGATTATTTCGGTCTTTGTGACCGGGGCTACCCTGTTTGTTCTGCGCCGCATTTTGATTAAGCCAATTTTGCAGCTACGGCAGGATTTACTCAAGGCCGGAGTGGCTATCCGCGATGACAGCGATACCCGTACTCTAGGGTTTCAATCTCTACAAACGGTGCGGGATGATGAACTGGGGGATGTTATTTCAGCCTTTGACCAGATGTTTGGTCAAATTACCGAAGCGATCGCAACCCGCAAACAAAGCGAAAACCGCTTCCGTACCCTGGTTGAGCAGGCAGCAGACGCCTTTTTCGTGGTCGATCGGGCTGGACGGGTAATTGATGTCAACCAGAGTGCCTGCCATAGCCTAGGGTACGACCGGGCATCCCTTTTGCAGCTCTCAGTTCCCGACATCCAAACTGCAATTAATGCAGAAGAGTTTCAACGCCTCTGGCAGCGGCTCCAACCGGGGACTCCCCAAACCGTGGAAGGCTGGCATCAGCGTCGGGATGGGTCCTGCTTTCCGGTGGAGGTAAGGTTGGGCTTACTTGAAACCAATCAGCACCGCTATATTCTGGCCCTGGCCAGGGATATTACCGAGCGCAAAGCCTCCGAAAAAGCCATGGCCCGACTGGCAGAAATCGGCGAACTGGCGGCCATGATTGTCCATGAAGTGCGCAGCCCCCTGACCACCGTGCTGATGGGGCTGAATTCGTTTCGCAGTCTAGACCTGTCGGAACGAGCCAGACGGCGACTCGAATTGGCGCTAGAAGAATCTGATCGGCTGCAAAATTTGCTCAACGAAATCTTGCAGTATGCCCGTCAGCAAACCCTGGCATGCCATCCTCTGGATTTGAACCAGCTGGCCCGAGATACCAAAGCCGCCCTGCAGGATAATCCAACCGTGTGCCGCCAGGGGTTAACCCTGCAACTGCCAGAGTCTCCCATTGTTGTAGAAGCAGACCGAGACAAGCTCAAGCAGGTCTTTATTAACCTGGTCACCAATGCCTGCGAGGCCAGTAGCGACGGGGAAGCAGTGACCTGGACCGTACACCTGCCCGTAAGGAATCAGGTCATCATTACCGTCCACAATGGCGGAGAACCCATTCCGGCCAATCTGCTGCCCAAGCTAACGCAACCCTTTTTCACCACCAAATCCAGCGGCAACGGCCTGGGACTTGCCATCACCAAACGAATTATAGAAGCCCATCAGGGAGACTTCACCATCACCTCGTCCGCCGTGGAGGGAACGGTAGCAACGGTTACCCTACCCCTGATCCCCCAGACCCAAGGAATCCTCTCAGGGACACAAACTCCCTGAGAGGATTGCTCTATAGCCCAGTTTTGGACGAACTCAACCCTGTCCAAGTCCAGCAGTGGAGTTTTGCCTTCGCAATGGGGATTCAATAACGTGGGATAGCCGTCCCGGCTGTCCAAGAGCAGGCAAGATGCCTGCCCTACAAACATGGGATGTTATAAAATCCTCATTCCTTAGAGACAACTCCCGATTTCGAGCTGGACTTGGTTTAGACCAGCCCACCATAGGCAGGCTGAACCCATTAGAACCTGAGTTCGAGATAAGGCACGACCGTTGAGATTTCACTGCAGCTATCCCCTCTTGGGAGGGGCAGGGGTGGGTTAATCCCGGCATTGAGCCGCTTTATCCGTAGTAAATGGGGTATCTGTGGTCGTAGATTTGACCCACCCCGCCCTCCGGGCACCCCTCCTAGGAGGGGAAGTTGCTCAGCATGTCCCTATCGGAAGTTGTCCCGAACTGAGCCCATTAGAACTTGCCGTTGAGGGCTTCGACGCAGCGATCGCAAATCGCCGGATGCTCGCTGTCTTTGCCGACAAAGGTGGAATAGTTCCAGCAGCGATCGCACTTCTCGCCCTCGGCATCTACAATGCCCACCCCGAGAGCATCAGACTCGCTGCGAAACTTAAGCCCCTTCAGCTTTTCGGCTGAGTCCAGCACCTCCACCTGGGACACCAGGAACAGGTAACGGAGTTCATCCACATGGAGAGAATCGGGAGCGATGGCATCCGTAGGATTCATCACCGCCAGCTTCTGTCGCGGTTCTTCGTCGGGAATATACAGCAGCGCCTTTGCCTCCAGAGAAGAGCCGATTTCCTTCGCCGTGCGGGCCTGTTCCAGCACTTTGTTCACTTCCTGACGAATAGAGCGCACCTGGCTCCAGGTGGCCGACAGATCGGGCCGTTGCCACTGCTCCTCTAGCTTTACCCAACCCGCCTGGAATACAGATTTCTCGGCGGTAGCGTAGGGCAGATTTTGCCAGATATCCTCCGCCATGTGGGAAAGGACAGGTGCGATCGCCCGCGCCAGATTTTCAATGGCAATAGCCAGCACCGTCTGACAACTGCGGCGACGGGGAGAGTCTGCGGCGCTGATGTAAAGCCGATCCTTGGCAATATCCAGATAAAAGTTAGATAGGTCTACCACACAAAAGTTCTGCACCGTCTGAAAGAACCGGAAGAACTGGTAGCTCTTGAAGGCATCGTCAATTTCGGCGAACACTTCCGTCATGCGATGCAGCATGTACCGGTCTAGCTCCGGCAGCTGCCCATAGGGAACGGCATCCTTAACCGGGTCAAAGTCGTGCAGGTTGCCCAGCAGAAATCGCGCCGTGTTGCGGATTTTGCGGTAGACATCCGCCATCTGCTTGAGGATATTCTTACCCAGGGGTACATCTGACGAATAGTCCACCGACGATACCCACAACCGCAGCACATCGGCTCCGTAGGGTGGGTCCTGCTTCTGGTTCTTGCCGCCTTCAATCACAACGGAAGGATCAACGACATTCCCCATCGACTTACTCATCTTGCGGCCCTGCTCATCCAGGGTAAAACCGTGGGTGAGCACCGTTTTGTAGGGAGCATGGCCGTTTACCGCCACACTGGTCAACAGACTGGACTGGAACCAACCCCGGTGCTGGTCTGACCCTTCCAGATACATTTCCACCGGATAATGGAGTTCATCTCGCTGCTTGGCCACCGCCGCCCAGGATGAGCCGGAGTCGAACCACACATCCATGGTGTCGGTGCCCTTACGGTAAGTTTTGCCATTTGTTCGGTAGCTCTCCGGCAGCAATTCTTGCTCCGAGAGTTCCCACCAGGCGTCAGATCCCTTTTCGGCAAAGATTCCTTTGATATGGGCCAGGGTTTCTTCGTTGATTAGGGGCTCGCCCGTCTCTTCGTCATAAAACACGGGGATGGGCATCCCCCAGGTGCGCTGGCGAGAAATACACCAGTCAGACCGATCCGCCACCATGGCGGTGATTCGGTTTTCGCCCGTGGCGGGAATCCACTCGACTGCTTTAATGGCCTTCAGAGCCTGATCCCGGAACCCTTCTACCGAAGCAAACCACTGCTCGGTAGCCCGGTAGATGGTGGGCTTTTTGGTGCGCCAGTCGTAGGGGTACTTGTGGACATAGGGTTCTTGCTTCAGCAGAGAACCAGCCTTATCCAGTGCTTCAATCACCGCAGAGTTAGCATCTTTCAGCACGTTCAGCCCCTCAAAGGGACCGGCTTCGGCAGTCATGTCGCCTCGTTCATCTACCGGGCAGAGCACAGGCAAACCGTAGCGCTGACCCACCCGAAAGTCTTCTTCACCGTGACCGGGGGCAGTATGCACCAGACCAGTACCCGATTCCGTCGTGACGTAGTCACCACCGATGAGGATGGGGCTTTCCCGATCAAACAGAGGATGACGGTAGGTGGAGTGCTCTAAATCTGCACCCTTCATTTCTGCCTGCACCGACAACTCGGTGCCCAGCACCTGGGCCATACGTTCCTTCAAATCCTTGGCAATGATCAAATATTTGAAGGGCTGACCCGACGCGACCTCCACCACGGCATAGGTCAGGTCCGGATTCACCGCCACCCCCAGGTTAGCCGGAATGGTCCAGGGAGTTGTAGTCCAGATAGCAACGCCCAGATCCTGTACGTAAGGCTCTAGATGTGCCACGGCCTTGGCCGCACTCACCATGGGAAAGGCCGCATAAATGCTGGGAGAAGTATGGCCTTCGGGATACTCCAGTTCCGCTTCCGCCAGGGCGGTTTGAGAGGTAGGGCTCCAGTGCACAGACTTTAACCCGCGGTAGATGTAGCCCTTCAGGTACATCTGGCCGAAGACGTCAATCTGGGCGGCCTCGTACTCGGGGGTCAGGGTCATGTAGGGATGATCCCAATTGCCCCAGACCCCATAGCGTTTGAAGCTGTTGCGCTGCCGGTCGATGGTTTTGAGGGCAAAGGCCTTGGCTTTTTTACGCAGCTTGATAGGAGTTAAATTGGCGCGGGTTTCGGCATCCATCGCCTGCAGCACCTTCAGCTCAATGGGCAGGCCGTGGCAGTCCCACCCCGGGACATAGCGGACCTTGCGCCCCTGCAGTAGCTGATATTTATTGATAATGTCCTTCAGAATTTTGTTAAGGGCGTGGCCAATGTGCAGGTCGCCGTTGGCATAGGGAGGGCCATCGTGCAGCACAAACTCAGCGCCGGGGTTGCTTGCGGCTAGCTGCTCGTAAATTTCGTTTTCGGCCCAAAACGCCTGCAGCTCGGGCTCTCGCTTGGTGGCGTTAGCCCGCATTTCAAATGTTGTCTTTGGCAGCAGAACCGTCTCTTTATAACTCTTTGTGTCTGTCACAACCTGAAGGACCTAGAAGGGCAATCGATGTTCAGCCATTATCAGAGAAAGATATCCCCAATTCAACCAGAACCTTCAACCAGTTAACCCGAGACAAAACTCACTAATAGGGCGAGAGCCTTGAGCTAGCTCTGGGGACATTCGGCACGATTGAGATGGGCACAACTTCCGTATGCCTATCCTAGTATTTCTTGCCCTAGACCGCAGATAATTCTGGGCGGTGTTTTGGCCTGTGGGGCGACTCTTCACCGGCGTTGACGTAATAGTCGTGGATGTGAGCATGGCGCAGTTCTCGCCGCTGGTTGGCTTGCCAAACTTCTCCACTGTAGACTTCCAGACAGGTCAACCAGTGACCCTCGCAGGCAGCGGTGTCTAAACAAATGGCATGGCCCAAATTAATAGGGTTGCCATCCCGTTGTGGAGTGTGGCCGCACACCATTGTTTTACCAGAGCAATGGGGTTCAGGATCTCTAAACTTTTCCCAGAACAGAGCCGACGGAGGTTGGTCTACCAGAGGCTTATGTTCATCAAGGTTGGCGTGGGTAAAAATAAAATCCTCCGTAGTAAACCAGGCCAGACAGGCCTCTTCAACAAAGCGCCAGTGCTGCTCTGGAATGCTCTCTAGACTCCCTGGTTGGCCTGGAGAACTATAGGATTCGAGGGTATTGCTGTCAATTAAGACTTCCCCGTCTCGCCTGGATTGCTGAAGCTTTCTGGCTAGCTTCCATTTCAGCTCGTGATTGCCAAGCAAGGGAATCAGAACTCCTTTGTTGTGAAGCTGTATCAGTCGGTCGATTACACCGCTGGTTTCAGGTCCCTTATTGATGTAGTCCCCCAGACAGACGATTTTGTCACCGGGTTGGAGTTGGATGGCCGATAGGATCACATCGAAGGCTGTCCGGCAACCATGAATATCTCCGACAGCAAAAAGCCGCATAATTCGTATCCGCCGATGAACGCGGTGTAATGACTATAGGTCTAACCCTTGTCCAAGTCTAGAAGTGGAGTTTTGCCTTAGAGAAAACTACAAATCTCGAGCTGGACTTGGTATATCTTCTCAAAATTGACGTGTTCGCGACTTCAATCGACCGAAGGAAATTCTGTCGCGGGAATTGCTGGGCGGGTGGATAACATCGAAGCTTTATCCAGATGGGAAAAGATTTACATTGCCATTACAAAAAAACTTTCGGAACCGCCTGGATTTAGGCCAAACCTGCCGAAAAGGTAAGTGATGTCCATTGAGAAAGCTTGATGCTAAATCGCTTACTTATACCACTTCTACTGACCACAACTCTACTGCCCCTGGTGGGGTCTCAGGAAAGCCTGCAACCCACAACAAGGGTGCAACCTATTGAGCCAATATCTCAATTATCTCTTCGCGATAGTATTGCTAGTGCTAGCAACACTATTGCTAGTACCAGTGTTGCCCGCTATAGCCCCAGGTCCAACCGGGGGAGCGGTCGTCGGCACATATTGGGCTATGGCGTAGCGACGCCCAGTTCATTTAGCTGAAATTGAGCATCTTCGAAGCAGCCAACTCGGCCAACGGCGAGGCAAAGGGTTGACACCTGTTTAAAGTCAGCAATGGCTTGATCGGTTTGCCCCAGGTCCCCATGGAGCAAGCCACGATCATAGTAAGCAAAAGGATGTTCAGGATCGAGGGTAAGGGTTTGATTGAAATCTTCCATCGCCCCATTTAAGTCGCCGAGTTCTTGGCGGGTTAAGGCGCGATTGTAGTAAGGCTCAGGGCTGCTGGGGTCGAGTTGAATTGCAATGGTGTAGTCCTGCAGGGCTCCTTGTACATCGCCTAACCGACGTTTCACTAACCCCCGGTTTTCGTAAGCCAGACTATTATTAGGCTGCAAGTTAATGGCCTCGGTGCAGTCGGCAATAGCTCCGGCATTTTCCTCCAGGTTAGATAGCGATAAACACCGATTCAGGTAGGCAGATGCTCTTATATTAGGATCGCTGGCTGACTCTAACGCTGACGAATAGTCCTGTACAGCGCCTTCCTCATCGCCCCGCTCGGCCCTGGCGCTGCCCCGGTTAACATAGGCATCACTAAAACTGCTATCGAGATTCAGGGCGTCGGTGTAGTCGGCAATGGCTCCTTGAAGATCTCCCATATGAAATCGGAGATTACCCCGCTGAAAATACCACTCTGGATTATCAGGCTGGGATTGAATGGCCCCGGTAATGTCCTGCAGCGCCTGATCAGATTTACCACTATCCCAGAGAATCGATGACCGCTGGGCCAGAACATCGGCATGATCAGGTTGGTAAGCAACAATTTGATTTAAGTAGTTGAGGGCCTCTTGGGTCTGGCCAAGCTCTTGGGATGCCTGGGCCTGACGCATTAAATTGGCCACCAAAATTCTTTCGGGAAGTTTTAACCCAACCGCCACTGCCACCAGAACAAGGGGTAAAGCAGCCAGCATAAACCACCCTATCCTCGGCATTTTAGCTTTTGCTAATGATAGTGCGGGCGGCATTTCCTTGACAACATTCCTGGCGACGCTGGTTCGACCGTTTTGAGCGGGACCAGCTTTTTGGTCAGGGAGTCTGACCGGTGCCGCGTTGAGCTGGCCCAAAATTGATTTTGCCTGAGAAAATGCAGGTTCAGCACGCCGAGAAACAAGGCCCACCAAAATTTGTTTCGCAGATTCACTCAGGGTCGAGCATTCATCGAGTTGCAGTCTAAACTGGGCTAAAAAGTCGGGTTGATGAAACTTGGGAAGAGCCTCAGATGCCAGCCCCGTGGCGGACTTGAGACCAATCATACCGAGGGCAAAGTGGTCTGCATTAAAGTGCGGACATTCCCGATGGGAAACCTGGGGTAGATAGGATGTCGGACCATTTGTATCAGTGGCGCTGCCAGTTTCGTTGCCGTTGCTGTTTGGTTCTAATTTAGACTGTTGGTTTTCCTGGGCAAGGCTGTAGTCAACGACCACGAGATGATTATCGTCCAGGTGGCGAATTAAGTTGTTTGGATGCAGGTTCTGATGGACAATGCCATGCTGCTGTAGCACTTCCAGACAAGACAGAACTTCTGCAAGCAAGCTCCTGACTTCAGGTTCGGGGCGGGGCTTGTTCAGGGCCAGTTCGGTCTCCAGGGGACGACCCGGAATATAGGAACGAACCCAGTAAAAATCAGGTCCATCCTGAATCCAGGCAAGGTTTTTAGCCAGGGCAGGATGATCACTCAGGCGCTGAAGAATTTTAGCCCGTCTTGCTAATAGTTCATTCAAGAATTTCAGCGTGACTGGATTACGGGAGGGCAGCTGTATATGTTTTGCTATACACTTAGATTTAGCAGGGTCGCTGTAATCGGTCATCAAATAAGTCTTGCTGTGGCTTTTGCTACTGATCACCCGGACTAATTGAAACCTGCCATCTAGCAACCGTTTTACAGCCATGCTCTTTAGGTAAATGCCCTGATCAACAACCCTGATGCGATACTGGCGCACTAAGTCTTAGTTTAGCCAGAATTTCCCCGTTCAGACGTCAATTCCCTAAACCTTGTCCAAGTCCAGAAGTGGAATTTTGCCTAAGGGAAAGCTACAGATTTTGAGCTGGACTTGGTATAGGTGGCAACCCAACCAATTTCTTCATCCGACATGTTTTGTGTCATTTATGACGGCAACTGTAACCTTTGCGTCAATTTAGTACGGCTTCTGGAAAGCCTCGATCAGGGTAGTCAATTTCGCTACGTGGCGATGCAGGATGAAGACACCCTGGAAACTTTTGGCATTCGCCCCGAAGACTGCGAAGCGGGAATGATTTTGATTAATCTCGAAAATACAGAGCAACGCTGGCAGGGCAGTGATGCCGCTGAAGAAATTGGTCGTCGTTTACCTCTGGGGCCTATTTTTGTGCAGGCGTATCGCCAGTTACCGGGGGTCAAAGCGGCTGGCGACCAGATTTATAACTACGTTCGAGACAACCGCTACTCCATCTTTGGTAAGCGCAGTCAACAGTACAAGGCTGCCTATCCCTGGTGCGCAGATGACACCTGTAACCTCTAGGCGAGACAGCAATCCTCGCCAGGTTTTTCTAGTTCAATTGTTTGATCATGATGGGGATTTCCGCAGGGGGTATCCCGAAATCCAGTAGTCTAAAAAACAACCTCAGAAGATCAATGGTCTTGCTGAGGCTGTTGCCGGATATCTTTTTTCGAGCGATTGAGGCGGCTTTAACCTTGTCTAAGGCCAGCAGTGGAATTTTGCCGGGGAATAGACTACAGATTTCGGGCTGGACTTGGTCTATCGGGTCCAGTCCAGGGCATTTTCATAAAATGTTGTAGCCGCCAAAACCGAGGGCCAGTAGCCATCGGCTTTTTCAACATTGCCAGGAACATCTTCCAGCCATTGTTGCTGCACTTTGGCGCTGTAGTTCAGATATAGCTTGCCATCCACAATTTTCCAGGCGCGGGGGTCTACAGAGGCCAGGTTGCCTTCGCTCATGGCCTTGGCACAATCCCCCCCGTATTGAGGAGCATAGGCCTGAGGATCCGCCGCAAATTTTTCCATATTCTCAGCCCTGCTGAACTGCCAGGTAGCACCGTTCCATTCATAGGAGCAAGCTTCGCTACCGACTACGGCCTCGCCCTCGGTAAAGTAAACCTGAGTTCGAGATAAGGCACGACCGTTGAGATTTCACTGCAGCTATCCCCTCCTGGGAGGGGCAGGGGTGGGTTAATCCAGGCATTGAGCCGCTTTATCCGTAGTCAATGGGGTATCTATGGTCGTAGATTTGACCCACCCCGCCCTTCGGGCACCCCTCCCAGGAGGGGAAGTTGCTCAGCATGTCCCTATCGGAAGTTGTCCCGAACTGAGGTTAAAGTAAGCGACCGGGTCAGCCCCGCAAACGGCCAGATCGTCAGTGGTTTCGATATAAACTTCTGAATGGGGTGGCGCAAAGGCCGGAACGACATCCGCCCTAGCACAGGGGTCCGCCGCCGCCCAGGGGTCCGCTGCCGCGCAGGGAGCACCAGCACAGGGGGCAGCATTGACTGAAGAAAGGCCACCCGGTAAGGCAACAGCCCCTACGGCCAGGGCTGAGGCAGCAACGAGTTCCATTTCCCACGACTTAGACCTTAAGAGATGGGAAGTTTATAACATCCAGGTTGTGTAGGGCAGGCACGATGCTTGCCTTGAGACGATGGGGGCGGCTATCCCACCATATTGAATTTCCATTCCTCAGCAAAATATTCCAGGCCTAGAACCCTGAGCTGAGTCCCCTATGCCCAAAGTTTAAAACCCATTCTCTACCTATCCTCCAATCTGGGACATCGTCCGACTATAAGCTCCAGTCGTCCCAGATTCCCGCATTTTGAAGTTGATTTCCGGTTTCTCAGCCACTAATGCGCCTACCTGTTCTCTGACAGCTGTTAAAGATTTCCCAGAGCGGAGGGGCGTTTTCAGGTCAATTTGGCCGGTTTCGTTCAACAGGCAGGGGCGCAGCCAGCCGTCGGCAGATAGGCGCATGCGGTTGCAGCGATCGCAAAAGCATTCAGACATCTGGCTAATAAAGCCCAACGTTCCCCTGGCACCAGGAATCTGAAACACGTCGGCAGGACCGTTCCCCCGCACTGTTGATTCTTGCAGTCCCCAGCGCTGGCGAATGGCCCGACGAATAGTTTCTGACTCAACCCAGCCCCGGTCCTTAAACAGATCACCATTGCCGATGGGCATAAATTCAATGAAACGTACATGCCATTCCCGATCGAGGGTGAGGGCGGCTAAATCCAGAACTTCGTGATCATTCACGCCGGGAATCACTACCACATTTAGCTTCAGGGGCGAAAAGCCAATCCGGTGGGCCGCCTGAATGCCCTCCCAAACCTCGAACCAGCGAGAGCGGCCCCGGCCCCCAACAATGTGTTGAAACGTGGCGGGATCAAGGGAATCCAGACTGATGTTGATGCGTCTTAACCCAGCATTCCAGAGGTCTTCCGCCATCTTGGCCAGCAGGAAAGCATTGGTGGTCATGGCCAGGTCGTTGGTCTCAGGAAGACTGGCAATGTCGGCTACGATATCCACCACATCTGGACGAATCAAAGGTTCGCCGCCGGTCAACCGAAAACGAGTAAAACCCAGGGGAATAAATACTTCCTGCAACAGTCGCCGGAGTTCATGGCGGGTCAGCCAATCTTGCTGTTGAACGTACTGCAAGTCCAGGCCCTCAGGCATGCAGTACTGGCATTGAAAATTACAGCGGTCGATCAGGCTGATACGTAAATAATCGATAGCAGGCATAGGGTCTCTCTATCTATCGGTGTTCTAGCGCCATGGGTAGATTTAAACCTGGTCCAAGTCCAGTAATGGCGTTTTGCTCCATGGGAAAGCTACAGCTTTCGAGCTGGACTTGTCACATCTGGCCCAAAAACGATTTCTCTGGCTTATCAGTTTAGCAACACTGGCGTTTCTAAAGTGGTCAGCTGATTACGGTATCAGTCCCCTAAAACACCACCGAGCCAGGCAACTTTTGATAGACTTGAAGGAATATTTTTACGAATTCGGTAATTTTCAATACTTCTTCTGGTAAATACCGTTAGTGACCCTAAACTCTAAACTCTCTGCACTTTCAAACTAACCCTTTGTAATTAAGCGAATCCGTCGATCTCCAGGACATAAACGTGACTCTTCAAACCGAACCCCCCGCCAATTTAGAGAACTCCTCCATGCCAGAGGTTAACCGGCAAATGCTGGTGATTTTAGACTTTGGGTCTCAGTATTCTGAACTCATTGCTCGCCGCATTCGTGAGACCGAAGTGTACTCCGAGGTGCTCTCCTACCGAACCACTGCTGAACAACTGAGGCAGCTCAATCCCAAAGGTATCATCCTCTCAGGGGGGCCTAGTTCGGTATACGATGCCGGGGCACCCCACTGCGATCCTGAACTTTGGAACCTGGGGGTTCCCGTCCTGGGAGTCTGCTATGGCATGCAGCTCATGGTGCAGCAACTGGGGGGCCAGGTCGAGCGGGCCGAGCGCGGAGAGTATGGCAAAGCCGCCCTCTATATTGATGATCCCACCGATTTATTAACCAATGTAGAAGACGCCTCCACCATGTGGATGAGCCACGGCGACTCGGTGGCCCGTCTACCGGAAGGGTTTGAACTACTGGCCCATACCGACAATACGCCCTGTGCCGCGATCGCAGATCACCAGCGCAAGCTCTATGGCGTTCAGTTTCATCCCGAGGTGGTCCATTCCGAAGGGGGCATTGCCCTGATTCGAAACTTTGTTTACCACATTTGCGAATGCCATCCCACCTGGACCACCGAAGCCTTTGTAGAAGAGGCTATTCGTGAAGTCAAAGCCAGAGTAGGCGATAAACGGGTGCTGCTGGCCCTATCGGGAGGGGTAGATTCTTCCACCCTGGCCTTTTTACTGCATCGAGCCATTGGCGATCAGCTCACCTGTGTGTTTATCGATCAGGGCTTCATGCGTAAGGATGAGCCAGAACGGTTGGTAAAGCTATTCCAGGAGCAGTTCCACATTCCTGTCATCCACGTTAAAGCCAGGGAACGGTTTCTGTCGAAGGTTGAGGGCATTACCGACCCCGAAGAAAAACGTAAGCGCATTGGGCACGAGTTCATTCGCTGCTTTGAGGAAGAGTCGAAGCGCCTGGGTCCCTTTGATTACCTGGCCCAGGGTACCCTGTATCCCGACGTGATCGAGTCTGCCGACACCAATGTTGATCCCAAAACGGGGGAGCGGGTAGCGGTCAAAATTAAAAGCCATCACAACGTCGGTGGCTTACCCAAAGACCTGCAGTTTAAGCTGATAGAGCCCCTGCGCAAGCTCTTCAAAGACGAGGTGCGTAAGGTAGGCCGGTCCATTGGCTTGCCAGAAGAAATTGTCAACCGCCATCCTTTCCCTGGCCCTGGCCTGGCCATTCGCATCATCGGCGAAATCACCGAAGAGCGGCTAGAGATTCTTCGCAATGCCGACTACATCGTGCGAGATGAGATTCGCAAGCGAGGCATGTACCGCGAATTTTGGCAGGCCTTTGCGGTCCTGCTGCCTGTGCGTAGCGTCGGCGTCATGGGTGACCAGCGCACCTACGCCTATCCCATCGTGCTGCGTCTGGTCAGTAGCGAAGACGGCATGACCGCCGACTGGTCTCGGGTTCCCTACGACTTCTTAGAAGCGGTCTCTAACCGCATTGTGAATGAGGTAGACGGGGTCAACCGGGTGGTTTATGACATCACCTCCAAACCCCCCGGCACCATCGAGTGGGAATAGCAGTGGGTTTAGCCTAGAGGACATGAGTCATGCCCGATACAGATGTCGTCGTTATCGGTAGCGGTATCGGGGGCCTGGTCGCGGGAGGGCTACTGGCCCGGTACGGCAGGTCTGTCACTATCTGCGAGAGCCACAGCGTCCCCGGCGGGGCGGCCCATGAATTTTCCCGGCAAGGCTTTCGGTTTGACTCTGGGCCTTCTTTTTATTGCGGTCTGGGCGATCCCCATTCCTTAAACCCGGTGCGGTTGGTGCTGGAGCGGCTGGGGGAATCCCTGGAAACCATTGCCTATGATCCCCTGGGGTTTTACCACTTCCCTGAGGGAACTTTGCCCATTTATAGCAACAGTCAGCAATATCGTCAGGCCATCGCCAGCTTCAGTCCCCAGGGGGCAACAGAACTGGTCGCGCTAGAAGCTCGCTTTTTAAAGCTCTACGAAGCGCTCAAAGATATCCCCCTGCTGGAACTCAGCAGCGATTGGCAGCTACTGCCACTGCTGCTGAGTCAGCCCGCCGCCCTCCTCAAGCTGCTGGCCCGGCTGCAGGATATTCAGGCCTCGGCGGGACAGATTCTCGACCAAACGGTGCAGGACCCTTTCGTGCGGCAACTCATAGACCTAGAGTGCTTTTTGCTGTCAGGGCTGAAGGCGCAAGACACCGTTGCCCCAGAAATGGCATTTATGTTCGGAGAACGGCAGGCTTCATCGGTAGATTATCCGGTGGGGGGTAGCGGAGCCATCGTAAATGCCCTGGTACGAGGATTTCAGCGCTGGGGCGGTCAACTAAGGCTAAAGGCCCACGTAAAGCAGATTTTAGTCGAGGGGGGACGCACCCACGGGGTCCGCCTTAAGGGAGGCGAAGTGATTACTGCCCCCACCGTAATTTCTAACGCCACCCTCTGGGATACCGTCCAGCATTTGCTGAAGCCGGAAGATCTTCCCTCAAAATATCGCCGGCAGGCCCTGGCAACCCCCGCAGTTGATAGTTTTATGCATCTGCACCTGGGCATTAAAGCAGATGGGTTGGAGAACCTGAAGGTTCACCATGTCGTTGTTCACCGTAGGGATGTTGATATGACCAGCCCCGGTAATACCTGTATGGTGTCGATTCCATCGGTTTTAGATCCATCCCTGGCCCCGCCCAAGCACCACGTCATCCATGCCTACACCCTGGAGCCCTGGCAGGGATGGCAGCAGCGGGACGATTACGCCGAATACAAACGCCATCGGGCCGAAACCCTTTATCGCGCCCTCGAACAAATCATTCCCGATTTGAGGGGCCCAGGGCAGCAAGATTCCCGCATTGTGCTGGAGTTAGTGGGTACCCCCCTGACCCATCAACGGTTTTTGCGGCGCTATCAGGGAACTTACGGCCCAGCGATCAAAGCCGGGGAAGGGATGTTTCCCAATTGCCGCACCCCCATTCAAGGACTCTATCGGGTGGGCGATTCAACCCTGCCGGGCATTGGCGTACCAGCCGTTGCGGCGTCGGGCATTCTATGCGCGAACAGTCTCGTGCCATTGAGGCAGGTTTTAGCTTATACCTAGTCCAGCTCGAGATCTGGAGTTTTCTCTAAGGCAAAGCTCCACTTCTGGACTTGGACAGGGTTTAAATCGGATTACCCCGCTGTAGATGAACGGCGTCGGAGTCGTCGGTGAACTCCTGGGGAAATGGCGACGGTGCAAATTCAACCTGATCCGGATGGAATTTGACGGTGTCAGAAAAACTCATCTGTCCCCAACCATCAACCGCCATACCGTGAAACGTTGAGCGGCTGTCACTGGCGGCGGGGGAGGATGGCAGCCCTGCCTCCAGGGCAGAAGCCGGGGGCTGCAGCGCCACTCGGGCGGACTCAGATGCCCTCACCCGGTTTTCATGCAGGGGCAAGCTAGCCGGCAGGTCTTCAGTAGCCTGGGTCGTCGTTGCCCCCGCCTCAATAGCAGGTTGGGATGGTCTGGGGGCGGTCGCCTCTGTAGCCGTCTGAAGGTGCCGAGATACCAAATCCTGAGGAGAACTGGTCTGGGGCAAAGATGGTCTTTCCGTTAGAGGGGCAGGCTCAACATTAACCCCCGATTGGGAAGCACTAAATTGGGGCCGGGGGGTTACCTCCGCAGGGACTAGCTGAACTGAAGGACTTTTGCGGGCCGGACTACGTTTAGCAGCTAAAACCCGATCACCCCCGGAATGCGCTGCAGACGCTGCTAATCCGGCAGGGCTAGTGGAGATATTGCCCTCGTTAATATTGCCCTCATCAGTAGTAGGGGCCAGATTTTGGGAGGCGGGATCAGGCTCTTCGGGAACAGGGGCAGACTCCTCAGCAGTAGGGGCAGACTCTCCGCCGATCGTAAGACTAGAATGTTCGGGAATCGGGGCAGAGGCTTCGCTAGTACCGGTTGGCTCTTCACCTGAAAGAAGGGTGCTGCCGTAATCCGATATTGCCATGTCGCGGTTGTCCAGGCCGCTTTCTCCGTGGAAGGTCAGGGAATTGGTCTGTGGGGGGGCCAGGGTGACATCTGGAGAACGACCAACGTGTAGATTGGGGCTGGGCTGGCTGGCCATCTTCTCGCCCGTAGGGAGCGATGAGGCTGCCAGGGAGGGTTGAACTAAATCCCGAGCCTCGTGCCCAACCGGTCCGATGCTGTCCAGGGGGACACCGTTGCCAGGTTCAGCGCGGGGGAGGGCAGCCTCTGTAGGGCCGGGAGCAGCGATTGGCGCTGGTTGTGATCGAGCAGATAGGGGAGATAGGGGAGTAACCGAGAAGGGAGGAGAGGATGGACGCCAACCCTCTGGCGTTGTTAAGGGTTTCGGAGATGGGCTGCTGCCCTGGTCAGGCTGAGGCAAGGTTTCCAGGGCTTCGGAGATTGGGTTTTCGATAGACGGTACCGGGGAAGATGGCACAGTAACTTCGCCGGGGCGCGATAGAGGCCTCAGTTTTGCCCGCTGCGCCCGAATCTGGTCAAGCCGCTCTTTTAAGAGATCAGAAGGTTGCCGTTCGGACAGGGAATTGGTAGTTCCTCGACTAACGGCAGCTGAAGACTGGCTTAGAGAATTGGATCGGGTCAGGGAGGGTCGATTGACCGTCGCCTCTGGCTGCGGTGACGATTGCGATAAAGAAACCTGAGATTGAGACTCTGTGTCTGTCAGAGACCCCTCATCTGTCTCTGACAAAGCCCCCTGAAAAAACTGAAGAGTCGTTTGATCGGCACTGCATGCTGTCAGGGCTAAGAGGCTACCCCAAGATGCAAAGGCCCGAACGCGCATAAGCCGCTCCTTAACTGATAAACCAGAACTACAGCGCTTTTGAACCTGGAGAGACCCATCAAAAATCCAACAAGCCTTGTTGTCAGGGCATTGACCAGGCCTCACCAGATCAGAAAATGCCGTATGAGTTAAACCGTGCTGTTTCTCTTTACAGGGCTGTCAGAATAAGTCAGCATAGTCCTGCCCAAGAATCGTAAAGTTTTTGTGATCAACTTCCATGCAAGGTGAACTGGCAGCCCTGGGGGCAGCATTTTTGTGGGCCCTGGCGACGGTCATTTTTGGTCGTTTGGGCAAGGTGCTGCCACCTTTGATCTTGAATTTAACGAAAGGCGCGATCGCGGTTTTGCTCCTGGGGTTAACGGTACTCCTACTGCAGCGGGCTCCCGTTGACATTAACCGAACCACCCTCAGCCTGTTGCTGACCAGCGGCATCATTGGCATTGGGGCAGGAGACACCGCCTACTTTGCCAGCCTGAACCACCTGGGGCCCCGCCGAGCCCTGCTGATGGAAACCCTGGCTCCCCCCATAGCCGCTCTCATTGCCCTGATTTTTCTAGGAGAAACCTTAACCCTATGGTCATGGATCGGTATTTTACTGACCCTGCTGGGGGTAGTTTGGGTGATTTCTGAGCGGGTTCCCCAACCTTCGGGCATGGTTGCTGAGATCAACTATGTGGGACTGGGACTGGGACTACTTGCCGCTATGGGTCAGGCCATCGGCGCAGTTCTGTCTAGGGCTGCCCTGGCCAATACCGGGGTCGATCCCCTGTGGAGCACGCTGTTGCGGCTGGTAGCAGGTCTGGTCTTGATGATTGGCGTCCTGCGCTGGCAGGGGCCTCTGGGCAACCACATCCGTCCGCTCAAATCCTGGAAAATTCTGGGGGGGCTCGTCCTGGGGGCGTTTATGGGCACCTACCTGGCCCTTTATCTCCAGCAAACCGCCTTGAAATACGCCGAAACCGGGATTGCCCAGGCCCTAACCTCCACCAGCCCTCTGTTTGTCTTACCTTTAGCCGCCCTTCTGGGGGAGCGCATCAGCCTGCGGGCCATTGCCGGAGTGGTCGTGGCCCTGGTGGGTATCGCTATCCTGGTGGGGGCTTTCGGATAACCCCCAATCCTGTCGTTAACATTGCGTTACGATCAAACTACTGTGATTTACACCAGGTCCAGATCAAGATCTGGAGTTTTCTCCGAGGCAAAACCTCACTTCTGGACTTGACAGGGTTTAATTCCAGCTTAATTCCAGCAAAGACAACCTGAGAGGGCTAAACGTTATGGTGCAAAAAGTTCAAAAATCTGAACAAGAATGGCAGCAACAGCTCACCCCTGAGCAGTATAAAGTCACTCGCCAAAAGGGAACAGAGCGCGCCTTTACAGGAGAGTACTACGACAACAAAAAGCCTGGTACCTACCACTGCGTTTGCTGTGGGGCAGAACTCTTCTCCGCTGAGACTAAATATGACTCAGGCACTGGCTGGCCTAGCTTCTGGGCTCCTTCTAAAGAAGAAAATGTAGCCACCAAACGGGACCTCAGCCACTTTATGGTACGCACAGAAGTGTTGTGTGCCGCCTGCGATGCTCACTTGGGCCATGTGTTTAACGACGGCCCTGACCCCACCGGTCAACGCTACTGTATGAACTCCGCCGCTCTGGATTTTCGACCCGCCGATAGCTAGATTGCCATTACTTAAGGATGTAGGGAATGCAGCTAAACTGCGAGATCCAGGGCTCTGGATTTCCCATACTGTGCCTCCATGGGCATCCCGGTTCGGGACGCTCAATGGAGGTTTTTTGTGAATCATTAAGCTCCGACTATATGACCCTGGCCCCCGACCTGAGGGGATATGGCAAAAGCCAGACCCGGGCAGAGTACCAGTTAGAACAGCACCTGGATGATCTGGTTGAGTTGTTAGACGTCCATAAAATTGACCGCTGTATTATCCTGGGCTGGTCCCTGGGGGGTATTCTGGCGATGGAACTGGCGCTGCGATGTCCTGACCGAGTCGCTGGCTTGATTCTGATCGCTACCGCTGCCCGTCCCGTCGGCAACCATCCCCCAACGGGTTGGGTCGAAACCGCCAACACCGGGATCGCATCTCTGTTAAATCTGGCCTTTCCGGGGCATCCCTGGGTGATTAATACTTTCGGGAAACGTTCTATCTACCGCTACCTGCTGCGGCAGCACAGCCGCCATGCTTACCAACGCCTGGCTAAAGAAGGTTTTTGGGCATATCTCAACACCTCACCCCAGGCTAACCGAGCGTTGAATCGTGCCCTGGCCCGACGCTACAACCGGCTCGATGCCGTGTCTAGACTGCAGTGTCCCAGCCTGGTCTTGTGGGGAGAACATGACTGTCACATCACCGCAGCTGCTAGCCTGGAAACGGCCAGGCACCTTCCCCTGAGCGAAAGTCAATGCTATCCCGACACAGCCCATTTATTGCCCTGGGAAGTACCAACCCTCCTCTTACAAGACATCAGGGCATGGCTACACTGCCACGCCCCTGGTTCTACCTAGTATTTCGCGCAGAAGGTATGGCAACGCAGGCTGGGTGGAGCGCCAGCGGAACCCAACCCTCCGAGTATCTTCGATGTTGCGAAACTTACCGTGTGATGTACCCCACATTCCGCACTTTCAACTGGCACAGCGAGAATTAACCAGAGGCCTCAACAGAGGAGATAGTATCTCCGACAGGGTGCCCCAAAGAATTGCAGGATATGGCGACGCTCATCGGTGAGATTGACCACTTGGCAAACGGCATTGACCGTGACGTAGTGGACGGCCATAAAGCACTGAAAGATCCAGCGTAAGGTAGGCCTGTGGGTGGCTTTGCCGAGCTGATTGGGCAGGGTTTGCTGGGCGTGTTGTAAGGCCTGTCGCAGTTGTCGTTGCCCCAAGGTATAGACCAGCAAACAGAGGGCCATGACGAAGGCTAGCGCCATGATGCGCTCTGGGGATTTGAGGAAGACACTGGAGGCAAAGAATAAGGGGTCTTTGAGGAATCGAAAGCCACGCTCCGTGCCTTGCTGAGCTTTGTACTCCTGTAAGGCCTCGAGGGGACTCAGCTCCTCAGCGTCGAGGACATTGGTGGCGAGGATAAAGCGACCGGCTCGTTGGCGATGCTGGGCCTGTTTCTCAACCTTAAGGGACAGGGTGGCGTTGGGATGATAGGTGATGCGAGTGGGGGGCGTGTCTGCGGTGGGCTTACCCGGACGGTCATAGTGGGCTTTGGGGTTGACCCGGCAGTCGATGAGGTCATGCCAGGGCAATCGGGCGGCCAACTGCTCCAGGGCGGCTAGGGCATCGGCTTCACAGGCGAACTCTTGTCGGTGCAACTGCTCTAGCTGAGCGGTGGCCTGGGTGGTGGCTTTGGCGATGGTGCGCTCCAGGGTGGCCAGGTCGGCCTGACGGCGGGCCTCACTGTCCACCACGAACCAGCGTTGCCGCACGCCCCCATACTCGCTGCACACACTGGCTATCCGGTAGCCCCTCAGCCCGGTCGGCTCTAAGGCCGCATCGGGCAACGTGGAAACGAGGTCGGTGGCCGCTTTCAGCGTCAAGGGCACTCGGGTGAGCCACTGTAATCCCGTTAAGGCCTGCAGGTTCTCGGCGCTATACAAGGCGGAATCCGCCACATACAGCCCATCAAACTGCCATTGCTGTTTGAACGTTAGCAGGAGCTCAGCAAAGCGGGCTTTGTCCGACTGGTTGCCGTCAGCTATCTCTAGAAACGCCGGGATATCCCCGTCCCCCCAGCACACCAGATTCATCACAAACTGCTTCAAGTCGGGTCGGTGATCTCGTGAATAGCCATGGGTCACCCGAATCGGCACCGGAGCCCCCGGCACCAAGGCCTCCGGCACCGTGGCATAGTCCCCGGCCACGGCAAACGAGGTGGCATCGAGATGCCCACTCCGACACTCCACCTCAAACCGCTCCCGAGCTTGCAGGGCCAGTCCCACAAACAAGTCACTCACCCCAGCCTGATAGAGCTGGTCTAACCCTCGTCCCAGCCGGTCATCGTTGAAATGCTCTGCCTCTAGCCCCTCGCCGAGCAGATGCTCGGTTGCCTTGCCGACGAAAAATTGCTCGAATAAGTACAACGGTGCGCTGACAAACCCTAATCCATTCAAAATCATCGCTTTGACCACCACGCCGATGCTGACGGTCTCGCGAGGGTCGACTCCGATCCGCTCGTTGAGATATTCCACCAGGCCCAGTTCGTCTACCAAACCCGCCACTATCCCAAGGTGATCTAAGTTCTTGACTGTCAGGCTGGAGCCACTCATCACAACTTTGCCTCCGTTTCATCACCTCTGAATATATGCCGCCTTATTCTTGATGTGACACTTCAAAGGCCGGAATGTGGGATGTACTAGTGCTTAGATAAATAAACCCGTGAAATATAAGGCCCAGGACATTTAAACCAGGCCTGGTCTCAGTCCAAAAGTGAAGTTTTCCCAGATAAAATTTCGGCTTTTGAGCTGGACAGGGTGTTAACATCCCGCCTAACGCCAAAACTAGCGACTAAGATTGCCCACTAAACGCTGGTGTCGAAAAGCCCCCAAGGGGACTGTCAGGCTCATCGACAATGGTCAGGGTTTCGGGTCGTCTGCAGTGATGCAGCGTAAACCGAATATCCTGGGCTCCCTCTTTCTCTAAGTCGTCGATGTATCCGCCCCTGAGAGACTCAGCTTCAGCTTTGCTGTCAAAGGGACCAAAGTAGTAGATACAGCTGGGATGATTGGTTTTGATTTCCAACCACCAGGCTTTATTGGATCCGAAAAGACTATCAAATAGACGATTGAAAAAATTGCTCATGGTTCCTGCCTATCTAACGGTGACGCCTTAGACACATCACTGGGTATCACAGACCCTTGTTTGGTTATACTGGCTTGCCTTTGATTTTGCAAAGAGGAAATTTGGAGCTGTGTCATCCATTGATGACGATACACCTCATATAGCGCCATGCCTGTAGCGACGGATGCATTCAGGCTGGGGGTCGATCCACGCAGCGGAATTGAGATTAACAGATCACAGCTTTGCTGTACAGTCAAACTGAGGCCACTACCTTCGGCCCCGACCACCAGCACGCTGGGACGATCAAATTTGGTTTTATGAATGGGTTGGCTGCCCTCAGCCGCCAGGCCATAAATCCAGAAGCTTTGTTCCTTCAAAATTTCCAGCGCTCGCCTCAGGTTTACGACCCGAGCAACGGGCAACTTTTCTAAGGCTCCCGCAGCTACCTTGGCTACGGTTGAGGTGATCCCCACGGCCCGCCGCTGGGGGATCACTAATCCCTGGGCACCCATAGCTTCTGCAGTGCGGGCAATGGCACCTAAATTTTGGGGATCAGTGATCCCATCCGCCGCAATAATCACCGGCAGCTTTGACTTTTGAAGCGCCTGGGCAATCAGATCCGCTAACTCGACATATTCATAGGAAGCCGCCTGGGCAGCGATCCCCTGATGATTGGCCCCCGCCGTGATCTGGTTCAGGCGGCGAGTGTCTACCTCATCAATAACGGCACCGCTGGCCTTCGCTTCATCAATTAATGACAAAAATCGGGGATCATAGCGCACCCGTGCGTTTACCCAGACTCGATTCAGGGGGCGATGGCTCTGTAGAGCCGCTTCCACCGCATGGCGACCATAAAGCAGGTCATTATCTTCATCCCGCTCCACCTGATCTTTGGGAATGGGCTTGGGAGTATAGGCCGGAGATGATGGACTCCGACGCTGTTGCTTACCCCGTGGCTGGTCAGACTGTTTACGAGGAGAAGGCCCCCTGGAGGGTCGGGGCGGTTTTTTAGATGGCATGGTCACACCTTTTAATCCCTGCTTTCACCTTAGCTGGCGTTTTTTGATCTCACATCATGAGTCGGATAGGTTCTCGTCTAGTTTTGTTACATCAAGCTGGCTCAGCAACTCGACCAGACGGTCGAGGTTAGTCAGGTAAAGATAACCAACCAGAGCTTCAAAACTAGTGGCTTGTTGATAGGTTTGACCATCAAGGCGCTTTGGTCCCTTGGGGGAAGCATTCCGTCCCCGCCTTAAGATGTCCTGCTCGGCTGCCGTCAGCAACGACAACAGCTGCTGCAAATAGTGGGCCTGCTGCTCAGCTCTGACTTGATTCACAACCTGCTTATGGTAAGCCCCAATTCGTTTTGGAGGCACCAGCAACGCCCCACGTACAAACAGCTCAAACACCGCATCACCCACGTAGGCCAGGGCCACCGGCGACAAAGCCTGCAGGTCATGGGCAGATAGCCCCATACCAGCACCCTGGGCCATCAAATTTCTGGCCAATCCAGAGAGATGATCCAGACTTTTTTCGCTATGGTCAAGACCGTTACGCGGCACAGGGCCAGTTCCCCACCGATGTTTTCGTTACCCTTTCGGCCAGGAATGTACTAACTCTTATCCGAGTTTTCTAAGTTGGCAATGGCGTCATCAACGGAAGGCTGCAGCGAGAGAAACTTCTCCAGCCGCACTAACTTAACGGTTTGAGTCACCCGAGGATTTGTGACGACCTGCACAGTACCGCCATCGGTGGTAGCTTTTTTGACGAGTTGTACCAGGGCTCCTAACCCGGAACTATCCACAAAGTCGATAGCCGCCAGGTCAAGGATCAAATTCTTGGGCCCCATCTCAATATATTTAGACAGCACCTTCCTAAACGCCGGTTCAGAAAAAGCGTCTAGCTGGCCAATGAGGCGAAACAGTTGATAGGTTCCCCTGACATCGCGGGTGCCTCGTAAACTTACGGTCAGGGTTAGAGATTCAGCGATGGGAAACCTCCTCGGTGCTCCGAATTCGACAGTTAAATATAGGTCAGGTTAGGACCATACGCAAGTAGGCAAACCCTACCTGGTTCTAAAGCTAAAGGTAAGAGTTTGAATACGGTTCAGCCTCAATGTTGTCAGCCGCTGTACTGCAAGGCTGGCGCTTTCAGAAACCCTTGCTGTCACCGAGTTGTCTGCGCCGTTTTTCACCATGGTCTTTAGATAAATCAGCATACCTGGGTTTTGTAGTTTTGTGGGGAAAGTTCTTTAAGCCGTCGCCTTAGACCGCCGATGCTGTTTCATGTTAGTCACGAATTTGGCGAACAAATAATCAGCATCGTGGGGGCCTGGGCTGGCCTCGGGGTGATACTGCACCGAGAAAATGGGCAACGTTTTATGCTCTAAACCGGCAACAGTGCGATCGTTCAAGTTGAAGTGGGTCACCGAAACAGAATCTTGGGGAACAGAATCGGCATCAATAGCAAAGCCGTGGTTTTGACTGGTAATTTCGACCTGTCGCTGGAGACCACAGGGCTGGTTCAACCCCCGATGGCCAAACTTAAGCTTGAAGGTAGAAGCCCCCAGGGAAAGGCCTAAAATCTGGTGCCCCATGCAAATCCCAAAGGTGGGGAGTTGATAGTTGATGAGCGCCTGCACAAGCTCAGGTGCTTTTTCAACCGCCGCCGGATCTCCCGGACCGTTAGACAGAAAAATACCGTCAGGCTTGTAGCTCATGATGTCGTCAGCAGTGCTGTCAGCGGGCATAACCACTACCCGGCAACCATAGCTGGCCAGACGCCGCAAAATGTTACGTTTGACCCCAAAATCTATCGCAACCACAGTGAGTAGCTCATCTTCACCAGGGGCAGGGCGATCTGAACGATATTCCCAGACGGGTGAAGTCCCTTCCGTCCATTCATAAACCTTTGATGTGGTGACCTGGTCTACCAGGTTCAACCCGGCCATAGCAGGGGTATCCTGCAGCTGACGCACCAGTTCGCCGGCATCTAAAATTTCAGTCGAAATGGCCCCATTCATGGCCCCAACCGTTCGAAGTTTGCGGGTCAATGCACGGGTATCAATGCCGTAAATGCCTGGAATGTTGTGCTGCTTCAGGTAATCGGGCAGAGACTGGGTCGAGCGCCAGTTGCTGGGAATTTCACAAATATTCCGAGCCACGGCTCCCCTGATGTAAGGTCGGTCAGACTCTTCATCATCCGGGTTGACTCCGGTATTACCCAACTCAGGGTAAGTAAAGGTGACAATTTGCCCGCAATAGCTAGGATCGGTCATGACTTCCTGATACCCCGTCATGCCGGTGTTGAACACCACCTCTCCCATTACGGTACCGGTCGCCCCAAACGACCAGCCTCGAAATACCGATCCATCTGCCAGAACCAACAGAGCTGCAGGAGCATCTAAAAGAGCCATAACCAACAATTAATGATCACCGAGCGCTATTATCCTAAGGCCAAAGGGCATATTTGAGATAACACTAATTGTAAAAATCAGACTCTGGGCTAACCCACATACTTTCTTAACCAGTTTACCGGTCATGCTTAACTCTTAATTTAGAGCCGATCCGGGCAACCCTACCCGGACCAACTTCAGCCTTTGCCAATAACTCCTAGCATTTATCTTCTTCAGGGGGGCAACTCCATGGGCCATCGTTCTTACCTCTTAAAAACTCTAGGCGGCGTCGGCATGCTGATAGGGGTCAGCAGTTGTGTCCCTCTGCTGAACTCCACAGTACAAGATCCGCCCGATGCCACCGCGACGGCCAGTGCACCCGAGGCGACTGTGCCCCCTGCCAGTTCTCCAGCCAGTCCCGAAACAGCTTCTAATCCTGAAGATGGGGCTACTACCGAGGCCCCTACCGCAGAGCAATCTCCCCCAAGAGACTATTTCCGGGAGGGCGTGAACCGGGCATCCAGCGCGGTGGCGATTGGACAGTCAGCTCAATCTACAGATGACTGGAACCTGGCGGTTAACCGCTGGCAACAGGCCCTAACGCTTTTGGAAAAGGTACCTGCTTCCAGCACAGACTACGGCCAGGCGCAAACCAAAATTCAGGAATATCGAAGCCACTTAGCAGCGGCACAGCAGCGGGCATCTAGGCAACCTGTCGCGTCGCCCCAGGCTGAATCGGTAAGACCCGATGGCCTGGTAGCCCAAATTCCCATTCTGGAACGGCGGGGAGGCACTCCCATAGTATCCGTTACCATGAAAGGCCAAAAGGGTACCTCGACCTTTCCAATGCTGTTTGATACTGGCGCAACCGGCACCCTGATTACCCAGGAAATGGCCAACGCCCTGGGAGTTGTCGTAGTTGACGAGATCCAGGCCCGTATCGCTGATGGCAGCATTGTTACCCTCCCCATCGGTTACATCACCTCCATGGAGGCGGGGGGACTGCAGAAAGAAGGGATACTGGTGGCTATTGGCGGTAGTGTAGGTTTGCTAGGCCAGGATTTTTATGGTGAGTTCGGCATTGCGGTAGGCGGTCAGGTAATTAATCTCCATAAGTAAGGGAGCAAACCCTCCCAGAGCCAACATCAGCCTCGGCAAAATGTGTCGCTGAAATAGACAGTATGCCAGGATCCCAGGGTTCTTCCCCGGCGTCCTCCAGGGATCTGATGGTTGACAGACTATGAGTCCCTCAGAAAATTCACCAACTCTTGCACCTTGTCCCAGGCAGCGCCACTGCTTAAAACATCATGAGCCATATCCACCCCTTGTTGGATGGATTCTTCCAGAGTGGCTCCCCGGGCTTTTTCCCCGACCATGAGAGCCAGGGCGGCATTCAGAGCAACCACATCCTGTTGGGCCTGAGTGCCCTTACCCTGCAGCACTGCTGTCAGGATGGCCTGGTTATCCTCTACTTCGCCCCCTCGAAGAGCAGATTTGGGGGCAGGGGCAAGCCCAAAGCGCTGGGGGTCAAGTACGGCTTTTGTAACCTGCCCCTGGGTGACTACCGCTAGATCGGTTTTGTCTTCCAGGCCAGCTTCGTCGAGCTTTTCTCGACCATGAAGCACAATCGCCTGGGGACGACCGAGTTGGTTAAGGGCTGCGGCCATGGTGATCACCACTTCAGGATCATAGACCCCAATCACCTGCCCGGTGGGCTGTAGGGGATTGACCAGAGGACCCAGTAAATTAAAAACCGTACGCATTTTGAGGGTGCTGCGCAGGGGGGCGACCGCTTTCATCGCCGGATGCCATCCTCTGGCAAAGAGGAAGGTTATCCCTACGGCTTCTAAAGCCTGCTTTACCCGTTCTGGGTTGGCTCCCAGGTTAATGCCCAGAGCCTCTAAAACATCTGCCGAACCCACCTTACTGGAGGCCGAACGATTGCCGTGCTTGGCGACCCGAATCCCCGCCGCCGCTGCCACAAAGGCCACCGCCGTGGAGATATTAAAGGTGTGGGAACCATCCCCCCCGGTGCCGCAGGTGTCGATGCAGGGAACGTCGTGGCACAGACTGCCGTCCCATCCCAGAGACTGACTTTGTAGGACTCGGGCCATACCTGCCAACTCATCGGCAGATACCCCTTTGGCCTGCAGCCCCACCAGAAAGCCCCCTGACAATACTTCTGGGATACTTTCACTCAGCCATCCTCGCATCAGCGTTTCGGCCTGCTCCTCGCTGAGGGAGTTGCCCTGGACGATGTGCTGCAGCAGTGCGGGCCAATCCTGGGTTTCAGTAGCGATAGTCATGCCTTGGGTCACGGTTAATTGCAGGGGTTATGGATATGGATAAATCTATCAGAGTATCTTCCTGCCTAAGCAGCAACCTTCCAAAGGCCCGGCGTAGAATGCCGAAGCCAGCCCAGCTTTTTTGCTACCAGGGGAGATTAAGCAATAATACCCACTTATGATTGAATTACCCTTCCTGCAATCGGGGAAAACGCCCTGGCTTAAAGCCCTCCGGGTAGCATCCAAAACATAGAAGAACCCTGACCATGCACATAAGATATGCAAATGTTCATTTGTTCAACATTCTGTAATTTTTTGTTACGTTTGTAATTGAAGGCGATTCACACTCTTTTCTTTAGGAGGTCTCATGACCTACACCATTGATAACCGTTCTAAGCAATTCTCCGTTGGGTTCGCAGCTCCCGTTACCAATGCAATTACAGCCTTCAAGGGCTTGACTGTTGATGAGCAGCTTGGTTTGCTCTGGGTGCTTTACGACAACATGGGGCGCTCCATCACTCCGGCGGCTCCTGGCGCTGCCCGTTTGCAGTTCGCCGAAGGTCTGCTGGCCGATGTTAAGGCCATGCCTCACCAGGAACAGCTGCAGTTCATGCGCGACCTGGCTGCTAATAAGAATACCCCTCAAACCCGCTCCTACGGTGTGCTGAGCAACAACACCAAGCTGGCCTTCTGGTATCAGCTGGCTGAAGCCATGCGTACCGGCGAGGTAATTCCTGTGCCCTCTTTCTACAAGCCGAGCCAGGCCGCTCTGAATGTGTTTGGCCAAATTTCTCGTCTGGAATTTAACCAGCAAATTACGGTGCTGCGTCAGGCCGTAGTTGACATGGGCGTTGACCCTCTTGCTTAAGCCATCAATTGCACAGACGTGAAGGGCACCCGCAAATTGTGGTGCCCTTTTCTGTCTCAGGATGGTTAGCCCATGCTGAATCAATCTCTAAGCTAAGTTTTATTCGCCATCTATTTTATTCGCCATCTATCCAGGAGCGTTATGGTCACTCAGACCGAATCATTTGCGATCGCAACCCTTGAACCTACCCTCGACCAATATTTCCGCAGCTTTAACAGCGAAGACTATGAGGCCGTCGCGTCCCTCTTCAATGCCGCAGGGGTTCTCAGACCCCCCTTTGAAGAGGGCATTGTAGGGCCAGAAGCTATCCTCGCCTATCTAAAGCAAGAGGCGAAAGGAATGCGGGCAACGCCTCTGGATGCAGAAGCGACTCCCCTGGAGCAGGGCCAGCGGCAGGTCGTAGTTCAGGGTAAGGTCAAGGCTCTGGTGTTTATAGTCAACGTTCGATGGACATTCACCCTGAACGATGATGATTCAATCGCAGATGTGCACATTAAGTTACTTGCATCCCTGCAAGAGCTGATGCAGATGAATCAGGGCGAGAAGTCTCAAGCAAAAGCTTAAGCCACTTTTGCCGCAGCCGGTTGCTCAAACGCTACAGATAACAAAGAGCGACCGAGGGCCAAATGCTCTGGGGCACACCGCCAGTCGGGGTGGGCGGTCATAAGCAAGGATTCCAGAGATTCATAATCGAACAGATGCCACACCGGATTCAGAGTGGTTTCGTCTGCGATCGCGTAGCAGTTTTCCGCCACACAGTGAATGGTGATGCCATCGCCCAATTCTGTCGGCAGCGTCAAGACTGCCCCAATCGTCAGGTTGCGAAATCCAAAAATAGCCTGACGAAACGCTTCAAAGTCGTCGGTTTTAAGCCCTGGCAATGCTCTGGCAAAGCCCTGCTCTCCGTTGACGTAAATCCAATAGCGTCGCATTGGGTCAATTCCCTTCAACCAGGGAGACTGATCATCAAGGCGGTAACGGGGGGCTAAGGACATTTCGGAGAACATAGTTTTCCAAAGGGCTTATACGCTGCCCTTATAGAATCGCTAAGTTTCCCTTGGGTTCTCAACCCTACGCAATAAAAGTATAAGAAATACGTAACAAAAGTATAAGAGAAGTATTTAACCCACCCCGCCTTTTCCTTCGGAACGCTCAACGAACGGGGCCCCCTCCGATGAGTGGATTTAGCGGCAAATTTTGCTGTTCAGCATGATCCCGAACTGACGCCAGGCCAATTCTCGCAATCCCGGCGAACCATCTTGCCCCCCAGCCCCTGGCTCCCCAGCCCTCATGGGTAGCCCTGACTAACAGGAGCGATATTGGGTGATCCCAGCAATTATCGTTGCGCCCTTGCAGTGATGGTGCCTCGGGTCACTCCCAATTGATTTTGTAGATTCAGGGTCTTCCAGAGCTGGGTACCGCTTATCTCCCCGGTCAGTAGCTGCTGATAGTAGTGGATGGTCTGGGTTACCTGGTCGGCTGACTCATGCAGAAATTCCAGGCGAAAGTACCTGGCTCCGGCCTGAATGAACCGCTGGGCAAACTCGGCCCCGGTTTGGGCCACCCCGTTGAAGACCGTATTTCTGCATCCGGCATCTGCCTGGAGGATATGCTCTGTACCCACCCGATCCCGCAGCTTCACCTGGCGGGTTTCGCAGGGGCGACCACAATCGCGAAAGTCTTTGCCGTCCGACAAAAAGGCACAGAACACACAATGCTCCATATGGAACATGGGCATGTGTTGATGCAGGGTAATTTCGAACCAATGGGGCGGTGCAGATTGCAGCAGGTCTGCCAACTGTTCGGCATTCAGGTCGTAGGAGGCGGTGAGCCGTTCCAGCCCGAATGTGTTGATGAAGTAGTCCGCTGTCAGAGCATTGGCGACATTTAAGGAAAAATCGCCGACACACCGCTCCCCTGCGAAGTAGGTCAAATGGTCGTAGTTTCTGACTAAGTAACCATCCGCTTCCGACCGGCGCACCTGGTCGAGGATGTAATTTTCTGAGGGTTTTGTGATGCGGGGCGGAGCGACCCAGACGGTTTGGGACTCCCGAATTTTGTGAGCCCGGAACCACTGCACTGTATCCCGATAGGTAGCAGGGTTCTCGAACTCACAGTAAAAGGTGTCAACATTCGATGAGAGGGCGGCGGCGAGTTGGGCGCGGTTGCGGACGAGGGTGTAGAGGGTAGGTGAGGTGGGTGGGGTAGGTGAGGTGGGTGGGGTAGGTGAGGTGGGTGGGGTAGATGAGGGGTTGGGGAGGAGGGTTTGTAGGGATTTGTTTTGGTTCAGGTGCCAATGGGGTGGCTGGGCACGGACGATTTCCATTTTCTCCACCAGTTCTCGGCGGAGGCGGTTGAGTTCGCTAACGGGCAGCATGAAGTTGCCCTGGAGGTGGTTGGTGAGGGTTGCCAGATAAAAGGGTGTGTTACCCAGGCGGCTGAGCTGCTGCTCCAGGCGTTCCGCCGTTAGCGGTTTGGAGTGGGCCTCGACCAGGGGCATAGCAGAATCAACCTGCACGATGTGCCCTAAAGAGTCCCGGACGATGATGGTCATGGCATAGCCAATCTCCCCATGAATCTCGCAATGGAGGGGACGTTTGAACTTAGGCTGATCTCCGGCGTAGGTCTGCTGAATTGCTTTGTCGAGGGCTGGGTCGCTGGTTTTCCAAACTTTGTCGCCAGGGTGGATGCGCTTCAGGTTTACATCCCGACGACCAAATTGGAGCTGGGTTTCTTTGCCTGTTGCCTGCACTTGATAGACCCGTCCGCCTTCTTCGCGACCTGACGGATTGCCGTTGTCAAATACCACCCCGTCGCCGGGCTTGAGGGGAGCCTGCAGTTTGAGCAAGACGGAATCTTTAGTGACGCGAGAGACTTCCCCCAGGTAAACCCCTCGCTTTTTACCGAAACGGGCGTGGACCAGGGTCTGGTTGTCGATGCCCTGGAACCAGCCGGTGTAAAGGCCGCGGGAGAAGGCCATTTCGAGTTGGTAATTCTCGGAGGTGAGGGGTGAGGGGTGTAGACGCGGAGCGGCTTCCCGTAAAGGTGGGGTGAGGGGTGAGGGGTGTTTCGGTTGGGATTTTGGGGTTGGTCCAGAATTTTTGTGTTCAGGGACTTGAGAAATTGTGGCGAGAGATCGGTCCAGGGCCTGGCGGTAGATGCGGGTGACGCTGGCGACGTATTCAGGGGCCTTGAGACGACCTTCGATTTTGAGGCAGCTGACTCCAGCGGTGACTAAATCGGGCAGTACTTCCAGTCCGGAGAGATCCTGGGGGCTGAGGAGGTATTTGCGATCGCCCAAATTCACCTGCTCCCCGTCGGCGATCAGGTCGTAGGTCATGCGGCAGGCCTGGGCGCACTCTCCCCGATTGGCGGAACGGCCACCCAGGGCTTCGCTGGTGAGGCACTGCCCGGAATAGGCGACACAGAGAGCACCGTGGACGAAGACCTCCAGCGGCAGGGCGAGATCCCGTTCCTGGAGCTGAGCCTGAATTCTGTTGATGTCTTTGATGGAACATTCCCGCGCCAGCACCACCAGCTGGCAGCCAAGTTCCTTAGCAAAGGCGACCCCGGCGGCACTGGTCACCGTCATCTGGGTCGAAGCGTGGATGGGAAAGTCGGGGGAGAGATGGCGAATCAACCGGCAAATGCCCACATCCTGCACAATCACCGCATCCACCCCGGCAACAATCATGGTTTTGAGATATTGCTCGGCCTCCTCTAGCTCAGCCGGAAACACCAGGGTGTTCACGGTCACATAGCCCTTGACTCCCCGACGATGGAGAAACGCCATCAGCTCCGGCAGGTCGGCCTCGGTAAAGTTTTCTGCCCGCATCCTTGCGTTGAAGCGATCCAGCCCGAAATAAATGGCATCCGCTCCGTTTTCGACAGCTGCTTGAGCACATTCCCAATTACCGGCGGGAGCCAGCAGTTCGGGTCCACGTGAAGGCGTGGCAGGAGCTTGAGAATGCGGTTCCAGTTCTTTGAATGCGGTCATGATTTAGGTAAAGCTGAATGCCTCGGAAAATGAACGCGATAACAGATGCCAAGCTGGGGCATGGGCACAGTCTTTCAAGATCCCAGGGTTCTTTAATCGATCCATAGAGACCTTGCTCTGTCTCAGGATTAGAACCCTGGGATCTATATTGATGTGCTAGACCATAACCACAGGTTGAGACGAGAGCGGCGCAGACAAAATGCCGAGAATGATTTCTACCTGCAGAATGTAGTACTCGTGGAGATCGACCTGCAGCTCGGTATCCACGAGTTTCAGAAATTTCCAGTTGGTTCCTGTGGTCACGACACCGTAGATAGCTGGTTGAGGGGTGTTCTCAACCTGGTTGTATAGCCAGGCGGCTCGCATTTGGGCGGCACATTGGCCTAAACCTGACTTGATATTCTCATTTTTAGCTTCTACTAACACCAGAACGGGAGCCTGAATTAGGGATTGCTCAGGGCTAGCCGTCAGCAAAAAATCACAGATTCCCGTTAAGCCCAGGGAAGAATCGATGGAAAATTCCACTCCAGAGAAGAAACCAACATTGTGGTGCCGCCGCCGGACTTCCAGCAAAATGGGGGCAATCAGCAGTTCAGAACGGGCTTTTTCAGTACTAATAGCGGTAGCCAGGGGCAGGTTTTCTTGCAGGGTTTGGCACAAGAGTTGCGATGGCTGGAGAGGCTGAATGTCAGCAAACAGCCCGGCATGATCGTGGATAGATAATTCTAAATCTGTCTTAACAGATTCCAAACTGGTAAAACTGCTGTAACCCATGGCCAGTACCCCTTGTGCCTTCACCCTATTGTAGAAGTCTGGCTAATTGTTTGGTCAGTGATCCATTACTTCTTACAATGGGATAAATCAATGGGATCATTGATTGCGGGTTACTTACACACTGGAGGAAGCATGAGTCGTCCAATCATCCTGGGGATCGTCGGAGATAGTGCCGCTGGTAAAACCACCTTGACCCGAGGCATCGCCCAAATTTTGGGAGAAGACCAGGTCACTACTCTCTGTACAGACGATTACCACCGCTACAACCGACAGCAGCGTAAGGATATTGGCATTTCGGCCCTGCATCCTGACTGTAACTACATGGATATCATCCAGCAGCATCTGAGCCTGCTGCGCACCGGACAACCCATCCTCAAGCCCATCTATAACCACAGCACGGGCGATTTTGATCCCCCCGAATACATCAAGCCCAAGCGCTTCGTCATTGTAGAAGGTCTGTTGGGCTACTACACCCGCGCCTCCCGCGATGCTTACGATATCAAGGTTTATCTGGCTCCTCCTGAAGACCTGCGCGCCCACTGGAAAATTAAGCGCGACACCCGCAAGCGCGGCTACGATGAAGCCCAGGTGATTGATCAAATCAAAGCCAGAGAGCCCGACTCGGAAGCCTTCATTCGTCCCCAGCGACAGTGGGCCGATGTGGTCGTTAGCTTTTACCCCCCCGAGGGCGATGGCGGCGCTGATGAGCTGCTCCTCAATGTGCGCCTGGTCATGCGCCCCACCATTGAACACCCCGACTTTTTACATCTAATTGACAACAAGCACGGCGGCAGCCTTGGTGATGCTATTCGTCTGGGGCTCGACCGTGACATGAGCAAGCCCGTTGATGTGCTGGAAGTCGATGGCCACGCCAACGAAAAGCAAGTGCAGGAGCTAGAACGCACCCTATGCGGCGAAATCCCCTACCTGGGTAAGTTCTGCAGCCTTGAAGGCAATACCGATATCGGCAAAGTCGTCGGCACCACTGGCGAAACGCTCCAGAGCTATCCCCTGGCCCTGACCCAGCTGTTGATCACTTACCACATGCTTAAAGCGGCTCACATTTACGAATAGCCCATGATCGATACCATCCGTCTCAACGGCATTAAAGCCTACGGATATACCGGTGCCCTGCCGGAAGAAAACATCCTGGGCCAGTGGTTTGAGGCCGAAATCACCCTTTATCTCGATCTGGTTCGGGCCAGCCAGAGCGACAATTTAGCCGATACCTGCGATTACCGGAACATCATCGATAACGCCATGCGTATCCTTCGAGAGGAGCGGTTTCGGCTGATCGAGCGGCTGGCAGGAGAAATCGCGTCAACTACCCTGGTTGCCGACCAGCGTCTGCAGCAGGTGACCGTCAAAGTCACCAAGCTTGCCCCTCCCATTGCCGACTTTAGTGGGCAAATTTCGGTTGAGATTACCCGCGTGGCACAGCCTATCAGCTAGGCAATTAGAGTCGGCAGAAGGGGGACCAGATTCAAAGTCCCCATCCCGCTCTGGGAGAGGGATTTAGGATGAGGGCTCAGGGGATTTTTTTCATGGATTACGCTTAGGTCTAGAAGTTGTCTGGGGCTTCCTGCAAACCCTCGTTACACTAGGGAAGTCCGCTATGTTCTATCTCCGGTTTTAAGTCACTCTCGGAATGACCACTTCCCCTCAAACCAAAACCGACCAGCGCCAGCGCCTGAGGGCCGAACTCGCCCGCATGCCCCCCTGGCTACGACGACCCATCGGCAACGCCAGCGAAATTTCTGAAGTTCAGCGCATCATTAAAGACCGACAAATTCATACCATCTGCGAAGAAGGACGGTGTCCCAACCGGGGCGAATGCTACGCCAACCGCACCGCCACCTTTTTGCTGATGGGGGCCACCTGCACCCGCGCCTGCGCCTTCTGCCAGGTGGATAAGGGCCATGCTCCCATGAATCTTGATCCCCATGAGCCTGAAAAGGTGGCAGAGTCCGTTCGCCTTTTGAACCTGCGCTATGTCGTCCTCACTTCCGTGGCTCGGGATGACCTGGAAGACCACGGAGCGGGATGGTTCGTCAAGGTGATGGCAACCATTCGCCAGGTTAGCCCCGATACTGAGATCGAAGTCCTGACCCCCGACTTTTGGGGCGGTCCCAGCCGCGATGCCGGGCAGGCTGAACGAGTTCGCACGGTAGTGGCGGCCCATCCCGCCTGCTACAACCACAACCTGGAAACGGTAGAACGACTGCAGGGGCCGGTACGGCGGGGTGCCAAATATGACCGCTCCCTGCGGGTGCTGGCACTGGTGAAAGAGTATGATCCCACCATTCCCACCAAGTCAGGGTTGATGGTTGGCCATGGGGAAACAGAAGCCGAACTGATTGAAGCAATGCAAGATTTGCGGCGGGTGGGATGCGATCGCATCACCCTCGGTCAGTACATGCGCCCCTCGCTGGATCACCGTCCGGTGGAACGCTACTGGACTCCTGAAGAATTTGACCGTTTGGGCGATATTGCTCGCGAATTGGGCTTCTCCCATGTTCGCTCCGGTCCCCTGGTGCGCAGCTCTTACCATGCCGGGGAAGAACCTTAGGTAAAGGAAGAAAGCTTATGCCAAGACCCCAGGGTTCTTTCCTGATTAATTGCATATTTAGCTTATCTAAGGTTAGAAACCTGGGATCTATCCCGATTGCTCCATTATTGATATTCAGAAATCTTTGGTTTCAACTTTATCAACTCCTGAAAGTAACCTCTCCACCTGGCGACTGCTGCCGTTTATGGATGCCCCCGGTGCGGTGCAGATGGCTATCGACCAGTGGCTACTGGAGCAGCACCGGGACCACGGGCATCCCCCGACCCTGCGGTTTTATACCTGGAACCCCGCCGCGATTTCTCTGGGGATCAGTCAGCGCCGCAAGTTTCCTGAGCACTGGCAGCAGCTCACCTGGCGGGGACAGCCTGTGGATCGGGTACAACGTCCTAGTGGGGGGCGGGGGGTGCTCCATCAGGGGGACTTGACCTATGCGGTGGTGACTTCCCATATCCCTGGCAATTTAGATCAGGTCTATCGGACCATTTGTCAGTTTCTCATCGAAGGTTGGAAATCCCTGGGGGTGGAGCTGCAGTTTGGCCAGCCCGATCGGCAGTATTTGAGATCGCAAAACTGCTTTGGCCTTGCCACCAATGCCGATCTGGTCGATTCCCAGGGCAACAAGTTCATCGGCAGTGCCCAACTCAAACAGGGCAAATACACCCTCCAGCACGGGGCGATGCTGCTGCGGCCTGATCCCGACTTATTCCAGCGAGTGTTCCACTGTCCACCGCCCGACCCGGTCCACCGCCAGGGAGGGGCAATCTCCGATTTATCCATTTCGGACATCGTCAAAGCGCTGACTGCCGCTGCAGAGGGCTGTTTCCATTGCCGTTTTGTAGAACAGCCCCTGACTCCAACGGAATGGCAGGCGATTCAAACAAACAGTCCATCACTCCAGAAGTTGCCCTAGGGATATCTGGAGTGCAGGAAAAGCGACGGGTGCGATCGCGCCGGACGTTTGGGAAAATTTTGTCCGATATCCCTGTTCGAAAGGATCTCGAAAGACCGTCAGCTCTCTTTTGGAAAGGTTTACCACCCAGTAATCTGGAATGCCTGCTGCGCTGTAGATCAACGGTTTCTCTTCTGTATCCTTTTTCAAGCTGGATTTGGCAAATTCGATAACCAGAAAAATGTCTTCCGGGCCGGGATGGCGGTCATCGTAAAGACTTTCCGGCAAACGGACGATGGCGACATCCGGCTCGGGCTCAGAGTCATTGGGTAAGGTAATCGGCCCGTTGAAACGAACATCCGCTAAATCTTCAAACAGCTTTTGCAGTCGCCGACTACTGCGTTTCGCCGTGTTGTAGTGAATCGGCGTTTCCGGACTCATATCCACAACCACCCCGGCCAGCAGCTCAACTTGCCGACCCTGTAGAATTCCGGCTTCGATCATGCGGTGGTAGTCATTGACCGTCCACTTGGTCAGCGTTGCCATGGAGGGTCTATCCATTCAATCGCTTTAAACAAAAGTAGCAGCCCCATCATAGGTTACCCAACAGAGGGAGACGAGACGGGGCTGGAGACGCAGTTAGGAGGTATCTTGCCTTCAGCATATCCGCCTAAATCCATGAGGCAAACAAGCCTTAATAAGTTTTTAACAAGCAGAACAGAACGATTGCTGCCGGCAACCCGCCGACTCCTTACCCAGCCGAATCGTTCGGGATTGTAACAATGTATTAATGTCGCTACTACAAGGATAAAGCCTCTGCAGATAAAGCTTCGGTAAAAACCTAGAGGATGTTATAAATATCACCTTAGATGGTGAATATTCTCAGTATAGGCAGATTAATTAAGGTCAGCGCATGGCCTAATGCTCTATTCCTATATACGAGATAAACTTCCTCAAAGAGGTGATCACACCATGAAAATGGCACTTATTAAAGTATTCGTTATGCCAGGTGGGGTTGCGCTACTCGTTGGAATTTGCTTGTTAAGTTTAATACTCACCTACGCTCCGCCGTCGAGGATTCCTCACCAAGCGAAACAAGACCGAGATGAGTTTCCAGACCAACGCCGAGGGGGTGGCACCCATTGGGACAATACCCCCGATGATGTGGCTTAATGGAAGCCTAATGTTCCTAAGGTCACTGCCCTTGCCGATAAGAACTCATAACAAAATTCTGGCGTAGATTTTCCAACCTACATTTATTCTTCAAATTCTGGACTTACCCAGAATTGAGAACCAAGCTCGTTTGTGGCAAGATACCCTGGCAAATCAGTTTCTCACCATGCTAGATCTATGGCAAGAAAGGATTCTTGCTCTAATGTAAACATCAACGATCCGATATTTTTCAAAAAGGCCTGTTGCCACCCTTTGGCTTAGGTCTTAACAGAGGTGCACTACGTCTCGCCAGAATAAGGGCTATTCATACCATCATTCGATCATGATTTTGCCGGAAATGACACGAATTCTCCGGATTTTGCTTGGCTTGAGATGAAGTATTCAATACATCTATGACATCAGGGGCAAGGGTGTTGCTTGCTTACGTTGTCTCTCCCTTATCTCGGTTCATCCCATGGTGCACTTACCGGCCTTGCCGTTTAATCGGTATCGCCATAAGCTTTCTGACTTTATTGCGAATAATCTAAATTTTGGCTGCCGAGCAATTTTGATCTCGAGCTTGCTGGCATTAACCTGTGTGTCTGCAGGAAAACGGTTCAATCTGTTTCAGTATTTAGAGTTGACCAGTTTTGACTATTTAACCCGCCTGCAGCCTCGTCAACTCCCCGATAACAGGATACTGATTGTTAAGATTACCGAGGAAGATTTAGAAGCCTTGGGCTGGCCCCTGACTGACCAGGTCGTGGCTGAGGCAATTCAGCAAATTCAGCAGTTTCAACCAGCCGTTATCGGTCTCGATATCTATCGCAATACTCCCCAGCCTCCGGGCAAATCTGCCCTGATGCAGGAGTTTCAGCAAGACAATGTGATCGGCATCATGAACGCCGGTAACCAACCCGATAACGGCGAGGTAGAGGCCCCAGAGGGATTACCTCCAGAGCGTATTGGCTTTAACGATCTCGCTATCGATCCGGACGGAGTACTGCGAAGAAATTTAATTTTTGTCGGCAATCCTGAGAAATCCTACTACTCATTCCCCCTGCGTCTGGTCCTGGCTTACCACGACGATTTAAGTTTTCAAATTGACCCAAACGGCAAGTTTTTGGCCATCGGTGAAGCACAATTTCCTATTTTACATAGGGGCGATGGAGGATATACCAGTATTGACAACCGGGGATATCAGATTTTGATGCGGTTTCGCAATCCCGATTCGCCAGCGCAGACGCTATCAATATCTCAAACGCTGGCCGGGGAAATTCCCCCTGAGTGGGTAAAAGGCAAAATCGTGATGATTGGCTCCACGGCTTCCAGTCTGAAAGATGAGTTTTTTACTCCCTACAGCCTTGACCAAACTGCAGAGTTTGTGATGTCTGGGGTCGAAGTGCATGCCCAGAGCGTAAGCCAGATTTTAGATGTCGTCGCCGGTCGATCGGCACTTTACCGATTTATGCCCCAATGGGGTGAGTTTTTGTGGCTCCTAGGGTGGACGCTAGTGGCGGCTGTTTTGGGATGGTACATACGTCGTCCGGTGCTGCTGCTAGTGGTTAGTGCCACTATTACGGTCGGCATTTGGAGCTTTGGAGGTATGGCCCTGCTGCACCTGGTTTGGGTACCAACCATCGAGCCAATTGCAGGGTTTCTGGTGGCATTGGCCCTGGTGGTGGGGCAAAAAACTCTTTATCGCACGACTTACGACCAGCTTACCCTGCTGCCCGGACGAGACGTTTTTCTGCTTAACCTGCAGCAGCAACTCACCCAACAGCCTAAGGCTTTGCCTCGTTTTCCCCTGGCGGTGATTTTTCTAGATATTGACCGCTTTAAACTCATTAACCAATCCTACGGACATCCCCTGGGAGATAAGGTGCTGCGCATTTTCGCCCGGCGGCTCGCGGCAGCCCTACCAGAATCGGCCTATCTATCGCGCATGGAAGGGGATGAATTTGCCTTTTTACTCCCGGTGTACGACCGCAATAATCTCGAAAAACTGCTGAACCATCTCCAGGCTGAGCTATCCAAACCGATAGCAGTGGCCAAGCATTTACTTTCCACCAACAGCAGTATGGGTGTAGTGCTCGTAGATGGCCCACCGCTCTCTAAACCCGAAGAACTCTTGCGAGATGCCCACACCGCCATGTATCGGGCCAAGGCCCTGAATGAATATCGTTACGAAATTTTTGTGCCTACCATGCATGCCGAGGCGTTACGGCGGCTAGAGCTTGAAAGTCATCTGCTGCGCGCCTTCGAAAAGGAAGAATTTCTCCTCCATTACCAACCGATTGTTTGCCTCCAGACCCGTGCGATTTTAGGATTTGAAGCTTTAGTCCGCTGGTATCGGGAGGATGAGGGGTTTATTTCTCCGGGTCAATTTATTCAGGTGGTTGAAGAAACAGGGCTAATTATTAACCTGGGACAGTGGATCTTCAAAGAAGCCTGCCGACAGCTTGCCGCATGGAAGACTGAATTCCAGCGGCAAGACTTAAAGATGAGCATTAATCTCTCCCGCCGCCAATTTTTACAGGCCGATTTAGTCGAGCAATTTTCGGCCACCCTGGCGGACCTGCAGCTTCCTGGTGAATCCATTCAACTCGAAATTACCGAAAGCATGATTATGGGGGATACAGAAAAAGCAGAAGATCTGATGAAGCGGCTCAAAGACCTGGGCCTACAACTGGCAATTGACGATTTTGGCACGGGGTACTCGTCCCTCAGCTATCTCCATCGGTTCCCAACCGATACGCTAAAGATTGACCAGTCTTTTGTAGGGCAGATGGACGCCAATCAAGACGATCAAGAAATCGTTCAAACCATCGTCAGCCTGGGGCATAAGCTGGGTATGAATCTGGTGGCAGAAGGCATCGAAACAGAAGTCCAGGTGACCTTGCTACGGGCCCTTGGGTGTGAACTGGGACAGGGATATTTATTTGCCAGACCGCTCGGAGCCCGTGAGGCAACGGCACTTTTAATCGAACAGTAGGCCCAGAGATTTGCGACTGGGTAGCAATTCATTTAACGCCAGTTTTCGCGGCGCAGTAGGGGGTTCATGAGTTCGTTCAGACCCTCACCCAATAGCGAAAGCCCGGTCACCATTAGCGTTAGCGCCAGCCCCGGAAACAGGGCAGGCCACCAGATGCCGGTGGGTAACGCATCCAGTGCCTGACGAATATCGGCCCCCCACTCTGGGACCTGTTCCGGCAGGCCCAACCCCAGAAAGCCCAGACCACCCAGAATTAAAATGGCGTCGGCGGCATTCAGGGTAAACAGCACTGGAACACTCTGAATCACATTCAAAAACAAGTAGCGGGACAGTACAGTCCAGGTAGAGGCTCCCATCGCCTGGGCAGCCTCAATGAATAGCTCAGTCTTAATGCTGACGGTATGGTTCCGCACCACTCGGTAGTACTGGGGAATGTAGGCAATGCTGAGGGCCACAGCGGCATTCAGCACCCCCCGCCCTACCACAAAGGCCAGGGTTACCGAGAGCAATAGCCCTGGCAGAGTGTAAATAGTGTCCATGAAAAAGAGCAGGAGCTTATCCAGCTTGCCGCCCAGGTAGCCACTCACCATGCCCAGGGGAACCCCAATCAAGACACTCATTAACGTGGCCATCAGCACCACCTGCCAGGCAGCCCGAGTGCCGAAAAGGGTGCGGGAGAAGACGTCATAGCCCTGGCGGGTAGTGCCGAACCAGTACCCTGGGGAGGGTGGCTGGTGGATAGGATTTTGCAGCGCAGCCGTAGGGTCTTGAAGTAGGCCCCAGGATTGCAGCAAGGGAGCAAAGAGGGCAATCGCAATAAACCCAACGGTCATAACCAGCCCGGCCCAGGTCAGCACCATGGAAACGGTGATTCCTTTGCCCTTGGCACTGGAAAGAAAAGGTAGAGCGAACCTCCTGGGAGGGGATGCGGTCATAGCTAGCCTAAACAGAATCGTTCCCCATTATGCCAGAGCCTTCCCCCCTGTCCCCTGGCATACTGAAAGGAGACTTCATAGAACGATTATGTCACTTCCCCCCTCACCTGCCGAAGAGCTTCAGCATAGGGCTCAACCCTCTTTAGCCAGCTCGGATTCCCACGATATATTCAGCCAGGCCATAACCCCTGCCGCCGGGCAACGGCGACCTGGGCAGCAGACCTTGACCAGGGCTCTGTTAGATCAAGAACGTCAGGCCAAACAGCAGAAATGGACGATGGCTATGGAGGATCTCCTGGGGACCTGGCAGCTATACTTTACAGCCCCTGGCAAGCCGACTTATAAAGCCGGGCAGCCCACGGGTCAGGGGTTCTATGTCCCCGGCCTGATGCGGGCTACGCTTGGGTTTTCAAAAGAGACCGAGCACCCCACTGGCCTGATCATTCAAAACCAGCTGCAAATCGCCCTATTGAAACTGCGGTTTACCGGTCCAGCCAGGGTACTCCCCCAAAAAAATCTGGTGGCATTTGATTTTGAACGCCTCCAGCTCCTGCTGGGCAACCTAACCCTGTTGGCCATTCCCGTCAGGGCTGGACGCTCCCAGGCGACCTCGTTTGAGGAAACCCCGGTGGGCAAACTCCCTTTCTTTTCGTTTTTCGCAGCTACCGAACACTATCTAGCCGCCCGGGGGCGAGGGGGAGGGCTGGCCCTGTGGCAGAAGCGCAATTAGGGTTCCGTAGTTTCAGAAACCTCGTCGTCGCGGCTCAGGGCCGAACCCTCCACCGCTGCCGGTGAGCCGGAAGAGGCCGGTTCATCCGCCGAAGGAATCGGATCGGGGCGGTCGGCCTCAAACACCTCTGCTCCGCCAAGGTTGCGTACGGTCAATACGTGGGGCGGGGTCGCATCGGGAGGATAAATGAAATCGACCTCTAAATCTCTGCGAGCCTCTGGCGGAATCCGCAGCTTGAGCAGCGAGGTGCCTTCCTGCCCCCGGCGCTGAACCACATGCACATAGCGGGTTTGGGTCAGACCAATTTGATTTTTAAACCGCAGACGCACCGTCCCCCTGAAGAAAATGCGGTCTTCTGGAGGACGTCGGAACCGCAGGCCATTGGTCAGACTCTCGTCCTGCAGGGGGGTCTGAAACTTAATGTCTACCGTTTGCTCAGCCCCTCGATTGTTATAAAGAGGCAGTCTGAAGCTGTAGCGAATACCATAGTTGCCGTGGGCGCGATAGGCGGTATCGGGATAGCGCACCAGCATGGGCGCACTTTGAATTTGCCCCGTACCCAGGGTGTTGCGGTCTACAGAACTCAGCACATAGGAGAAAGCGCTACCTGGCTCGGGAATGGTCAGGACTTCGGTATCGGGGTCATCGGTCAGGTCAATGCTCCAATTGGAGCCTTTAGCGACTCCGGCAACTCGTCCGTAGTAAAACCGACCAAATCGATAAGTATCGGGATTAGAGGGAGGAATATCCCTAGGACCAGACAGATTCCCTCGTTTCAAAGTTTCGAGCCAATCTCTGAGGGTAGGTACCTGCTCGTTGCCAGTAGCAGTTCGATCGGCGTATTTAGCAAGACTTGCCACATGAACCGGGCCATCGCTAGTCAAATACATTAAGGCAGAGCGGCCATTACTGGGTAAAGGCCGCTGAACGGCGGGGCGGGGCAAGTTGATGCCATGCTCGCCAACTTGTTCGCTGGCGGCGGTGAGACTCACCGACCGTATCGGCGACTTGGGAATGATTTCTCCCTGGGGATAGCTACCGTTCACCGGCACCGTGAGCTGGCGTAGGGGAATGGGCGCATTCATCAACAGGTGCACATGCCCCGGCGGAATGGTAATGCGCTCGGGCCAGTGGGGTTGGTTATATCCCCGTAGCACGTCGGTCGTGGTGCGGCTACCAGGGCCAGCGTAGACCGTTCCATGGTCATTGAGTTTGATTTCTGGCAGCTCAATGAAGGGGGCTTCCTGACTGAGATAGCTGACGGCCTGGTGGATCTCGACGTTGACCGGCTCTTCGCCGGGGTTATAAACCACAACTCCCAAAAATAAGGTACGGCGGTCATCAGGATTGAACCCCCGCGCAATGTGGTGGGCAAAAATGTCAAACCGTCCATCAAAGGCATAGTCCAGATGGGCATCGGGGTAGGCCATGTCTTCTTTTGGAAAAGTAGACAGCAGAATGCCGTTCTGCTGCACCACCTCGGGGCTGTTGCTGTTAAACACAGGGACATCATCCAGGGAGCCCGGCAGAGGCCGCACATCGTGATACTGGATAACTTCGGCGTAAGCATTGTTGCGGTAGACCACCACCCCCGGGTTGTCAGCCTGGGCGAGCTCAGTGGGCTCATCAGCGGTGGCGAATGGAGCTAAGGTCTGGCTGGATGTGGAGATGGGCTCAGCTAGCTCACTCTGGGGAACTGGAGCAAAAAATGGATTGAGAGTGAAGGCTATTAAAGCACTCAGCATGAACTACCTGTGACAAAACGAGCAGTAGCAATAGACCTCAGTTTGCCCAAAGGGGCGCAAACTTTATAGAGTAGACCCTATGAAAATTTATCTAATACAACATAACACCTGACAGGGACGTCCAAATCCTTAGGATTTCCAAGAAAATACCAAATCTTTATATACGATTGAGCCGATTTTGGATCAGGAATTTCGCAGCGCCATCGTTATCGCAACCGCCAAAAGGCAGAAGGTAGCAACGGCAGAGAGCTAGCCTGCAATCGCTGTACATCAGGACTCTGCTTTGCTAAAAAGCAGCCTTAAAAGGTCTCAAGACGAGCGCCTAGAACCTGGTTGATGCGATCGCTTACCGCTTCCAAATGGGCCAGGGATGTGGTGTCCATGGTGCGGCCATGGCGTCGAATCACCTGCGTTAGCTGGTCCTGCAATTGCCGTAACTGATACCGAGCCAGTACCCTGGCATCCTCTGGGGCGCTGCGGGTAATTTCCAGGGCGATAAAGTCCAGCAGATTACTGGCAGTACTGGCCTGGTTGGCATTTCTCAGCACCAAATTTGACAAAATGCTCAGGTGATAGCGCTGGAGACCACGGCGCACACTGGCAATGCCCTGTTCTCCAGCCCCGTTCGGGTTTAGCACTTCAGCCCAAATCGATTGGCTCAGGGAGTCAAACAGCTCTGACAACGTTAGCGGAGCTGCGTCCATGGCATTGAGTTCACCGTCCCGTAACCTCGCTAAACGCCTGCCGTTGAGCACATCGCTCAGGGTCAGGGCCTGCACCAGCAGAATGCGATTGTAAATGGGGTAGTCGAGGGGATAAATCGTCAGGGTCTGGCCCCAGTGTCGCCAGCGGTCCGGAGCCAGCAGCCGCACCAATTCCGGAGATATCTGCAGGGCATCGGCGGCAAAAACTTCTGCATTGAGGGTGGCCAGAGCCCGATGCTGGTCTTCGGCAGGGATAGCCTCAAACGGGGCCCGTCCGCGAGAACTCCACGGGTCAACTCGGTTAAAACGCTGGCCACCAATGTAATTGGTAAGGATAAAGGCCTGACGCAGGTAGTAGTCAAACACCAGATCCACCTGCTGCCGTAGATCGCCATACCCCTCCCCAGGATCAACCGAGTACCAATCCAGGTCATTCCAGATGGCTTTGGCGTTTTCCATTTGCCACTGGGCATATCTCAGCGGGTCGCTGCTTAAATCCCAGGCATTGGCCTTCGGGTCGAGGAAATCAAAGATATCTTCATCCGCAGCATAGGCAAGTTCTGGACTGCTGGCACGCCGGGCAATTTGCTCCAGCTCGCGGTGGGCATTCAAAGGGCTCGACGTTGGGGTATAGCCGTATTCAATGGCCCAGATATCGTAGGGGCCAAGCTTGGTGGGAAAGAAGTCGCCTTGGGGTTGCCCCGGTGCGGCCAGGTTAGGCGGAAAGTAATCCATCACCGAGCTCAACATACCCTGGGATTCGGTAATGGCAGGATTATTCAATTCCTCAGGGGACAGTAACGTACTGCCCAAGAAGTTATGCCGCAACCCCAGTACGTGACCTACTTCATGGGCCGTTAGCGCCCGCAAATACTGGTTTATATAGTCTTCCTGGATTTCGCGGGTTGAAAACGGATCTCCCAGAGTGCCGATGGCCAACGCCCCAAAGGCCGTTTGTTGGGCCGCCATCATGCCGGCACAGTAATCCACCTGATCAGGCTGAAACGGCTGTTGCCAGGGTAAGGTGCCCCGCATCTGGTCTGGTTGATACCCAGTCATCCACCGCAGATATTGATCTTCCAGGGGATGGCCGCAGAGCTGCATCAAAGCCGCCGTGGCCGGATCGGCACTGGTGGGGGTCACAAAGGTGTCATACTGCCGGTTCAAATAGCGGATCACCCCCGCGTCGAGAATGACATCGGCATCTAAGATTTCCCCGGTCAGCGGGTTGACCCGAGAGGGGCCTAACCCCAACACCCAGGAAACAAATGAGTCAGACCAACGAATGACGTTGTAGCGAACATCAGCAGGGTCCCAATCGGCATCATCCGGCATCTGCCTGACCTCAATCGCCCCCTGAAAACCAGCCTGCTCAAACGCCTGGTTCCAGAATTCAACCCCTTCCCAGATGGCCTGGCGGTATTCTTGGGGCACGGCATTTTCAATCCAAAACACAATGGGCTCTTTGGGTGGCGAGAGGGCCGCATCGGGGTTGCGCTTTTCCAGATGCCAACGGTTGATGTAGCGCACAAAAGGATCATTGGTGCGAGACCGGGTTGGCGACCGAAAAGCCGTGATGAAATACCCGACTCGCTCATCCGCCGGGCGGGGTTCGAAGGCTGGATTATTAGGCAACTGCGACAGGCTATAGCGCACCCTGAGGCTAAACCCCCTCGGATCGGGCAGGCTGTTGAACCCGCCAAACAGCAGTTGCGACAGGGGGTCGGTAGCGCCTCCGCCGGAAAAGCCCAGCACCGTTTCTAGCTCCAGGTTGTCTGGAAACGCCTTCAGATCTCCCAGATAAGAGGTTTCGGCGTTCTGGCTGTAGCCGCCTAAAGCCCAGGACAAGGCCCCGCGCAGGTTAGCTGGGTCTCGGCTGAGTAGCAAATCGTCAAGATCCACCAGCATTTCGCCCGTATCAGGGTGGATGCTGACAATGGGCAGGGCAAACAGAATAGAGTCACTGAAGGACTGCTCCAGCAGCTGCCGGTTCTGAGCCCCAAGCTGGGGATTGCGCAGATAGATATTGGGTACCACCACCTGCAGCTTGTTCTGAGGAGCTTCCCGAAACTGCACCAGCAAGTCGTTAATGGGCCAGCCGCGAAACAGCCCCCCTTCGCCAATGCCCGACTCCAGGGTGGCAATCAGCAAAAAGTTCTGGTTTAACTGGTTCGGGCTGAGCCCCAGGTAGGCATCGAGAGTATCGGGGTCCTGATAAATCTTGAATAGACCGGATGACATCGATAGGTCTGCGACCACCTCGTCAAAAGGTTTGAGCCCATTTTCTACCGCCTCATCCTCTGCATCAGCCGCTTCTGAAGATTCCTTATCTTCCGATGCGGCTGCATCTGCCCCCTGGGCCAGGGAGGTGGCCGGGGTGTAGGTGGGCTGTTCAAATGACGGGGCCAAAGCGACCTGGAATTGCTCCGGCAGCCGGTCCATCCCCATTCCATTGCCGGGCATTAAAATACCGATAAGGGCACTCAGGATAATGCTGCCAGCAAAAAGAATGCTAAAGCTTGTTCTGCGCTTCACCGCAAAGGCTCCCTCGATTGACCAACACAGGGGATGTTTGTCTTACTGTAGCGCTTTCGCCACAAAAAATTAGGACTCATTTGCCTGAATCAACCAACTGTTAAACGCCAGGGTGACTATGCCAGTGAATCGAGAGCAGGTACTCAATAAAGCCTATGAACTGGGTTTCCACCTGGCCGGTGTGGCCTCGGTCCCCCCGGCACCGACAGCAGCCGAGCAGGAGGCAACCGCTCATCTAGCGGCCTGGCTTCATCAAGGCTACCAGGCCCAAATGCAGTGGATGGGCCACAGCAAACGCCAGGATATTCGTCACGTTTTACCCGGAGTGCAGTCGGTTATTTGTGTAGCCCTGAACTACTACACCCCCCACGCCCATTCCGACCACCCTGACCACGGCAAAATTTCTCGCTATGGCTGGGGACGGGATTATCATCGCGTCTTGCAAACTCGCTTGAAGGCTCTGACAACCTGGCTTCAAGAAGTCACCCAACTGCCAGGAGAGCAGAACCCGGTGCGCTACTACGTTGATACAGGCCCGGTACAGGATAAGTTCTGGGCCCAGCAGGCAGGATTGGGCTGGGTCGCAAAAAACGGTAATTTAATTACTCGACAGTATGGCTCCTGGGTCTTTTTGGGAGAAATTTTAACCACCCTGCCCCTGCCGCCTGACCAACCCCACAGCGCCCACTGTGGTACCTGCACCCGCTGTCTGGAAGCCTGCCCCACCGGGGCTATTCCCCAACCCCATGTGGTAGATGCCAACCGCTGCATTGCTTACCACACCATTGAAAATCGGTCCGAGACCCTACCGGCAAACATCGTTCCCCATCTGCAGAACTGGGTGGCTGGCTGCGATATCTGTCAGGACGTTTGCCCCTGGAACATCCGCTTTGCCCAAGCAACTGACATCGAAGATTTCCAGCCTTATCCCTGGAATCTGCGGCCATCGCTGGCTGATTTGGCTAATCTATCAGAGGAAGAGTGGGATCGACGGTTTCGGGGGTCTGCCCTGCGGCGCATCAAACCTGGAATGTGGCAACGCAATGCCAGCGCAGCCCAATCAGACCATAGGGCCGAGGAATGATGCCCCTTGTCCGGGTCTGGTCATGGAGTTGGCGCTAAAGAAAACGACAGATTTGGAGGTGGACTTGGTATAAGCTGGCAGCAATGGCCGTTCCTTGAACACGATATTTTGAGCGAGATATTACGATTGAACTTGTATAACGTTGGGTTACTACGCACTGTGTTAAAACGGACTTCTCTACTCTCTATTTTTGCGATCTGCGGCGTGTTGGGAACGACCCCTCCGGCTTTTTCCCAGGCGCTAACGCCCTACGTTTTGCCTCTAGATTATGACCTAATGGCCGAGCAGGGGCTGTACCTGGCCAACGAAGCCCAGCAATTGGCTGACTTTCGCCAGTTAGACCAGGCTCTGGCCATGGCCCAACTGGCGGCGCAACTGGCTCCCGACAATGGTCAGGTGATTGCTCTGCTTGGGGGCTTATATTTGCAGACGGGAGAAACAGAGCAAGCCATCGCTCTGCTAGAGGAAGCAGAAACCCTTGCCCCTGAAGACTCGCGGGTGCTGTTTTCCCTCGGCACGGCCTATTTTCAGCAGGGGGACTACCTCAAGGCATCCAACTACCTGGAACGCGGTCTTGATATCGAGCCCTACAACCCTGCCGCTCTGTTTGATCTGGGCAATGCCTACTTCAAGCTAGATCAATATGACAAAGCCATCGACAGCTACAGTGCCTCCGTGGAAGCCGAACCTGACTTCTGGCCTGCGGTCAACAACATTGGCCTGGTCCTATATGAGCAGGATAAACCCCAAGAAGCCCTGGAAAAGTGGCGAGGTGCCCTCGACATTGCATCCAACGAACCTGAACCTAAACTGGCCATTGCCGTAGCCCTCTATGAGCAGGAAAACTGCCATGGGGTGGCTACCCTGGCCCGGTCGCGGTCCTGCAACGAAGCAATCAGCCTGGGGATTGAAGCCCTGGAGCAAGACAGCCGCTATGCTGACGTCGCCTTTTTAGAAGAAAATCTCTGGGGCAATCGCCTCATAGGCTCCACCAATGATTTCTTTGCCGTGCCAGATATCAAAAGTCTGCTGGCCGAGCTGTAAGGGTAAGCCCATCGGGTGAGGACATCTAATTTTTGTAGGGCAGGCATCTTGCCTGCGCCCGGACAGCCGGGGCGGCTATCCCACGTTCTTGAATCCCCATTCCTAAACCTTTTGCAACACAAACAGGTTACCCTGGTTGCCGCGCCCAATCCGCAGATCTTTATCTAAGTAGGTCACTTCAAGCCAACCGGCCTGCCGTTCAGCATTGATCGAAAAATCAATCCCCTTCAGCAAAGAGAACTTTTTCTGGCCCTGGAGGGTTTCGATAAACTGAGCCGGGGATTGGTACCCCAGCAGCCCCTGCAGCCCCACGACCCCCCGCTCAAACCGTACATTGACGCGACGGTTAGACACCGGTTCCAGACGAGCCGCCACTGCAACCAAACCAGACAGGAGGGGCGGACCAACCACTTCGGCAATGTTATAGATTCGGTTTTCGGCCAGGCGAATGCACTGATACATCTGCCCCAGAGAAGTCAGGGGAACCCGGTCAATATTCAACAGCTCCCGGCTGGTGGTATAGAGTAATCGCCAGTCTCCTTCCAGCAGATCAGCCGCTTCTAATGGAGCCGCAGTGGGGTTACGGCCTTCTAACCGGGTTGCTGCCGCCTGAATAGCCAGACGATCGGTATCCGTAGCGGCCAACCCCCGCTTAACCGGAGCCAGAGCTTCCAGTAACTCCACTTTGCCTAACATCGTGCCGTTTACTGCCAGAACCTCCAGCTGCATCATAGGGCAAAACTCCCGAAGAAAACATTACACTCCCCCCTCAGCTCGGCTAGAATGGAATGCCTGAGATTTCATCTGTTCACTTCATTCATCATTCACCCCAACTATGGCCTCTGAAATTTATAATCCTTCCCTGCGTCAGGTGCCCCGCAACGCTAAGGCACCGATTTTGCCCGCTTCAGGTGAGGCTTCCATTCTGACCTGGCTAGAAGATATCGGTCGTTTGCGGTCTCGGGAGCCCGTCGACAGCAAGGTAGAGGAAGAGGCCGATAGCGAAGAACTGTCAGATCTGATGGGTGGCGAAGACAACTTCGACGATGACGACGACAACGACCTTGCCATGGACGACGAAGATTAAGTCTTATTAAGCTGGCTTATCCAAAATGGCTCCACTCATCTAGACTTCCTGACTATTTCCAGACCATCGGGGATAGTCAAGATTGGGAACATCCAGTAGACTCCTGATGGTGTGAGGAGTGATGCAATTGAGGAAGGGTTTGTGGATGCGAAGTTTTTAGCATCGAATCGCCTGGGAATTAGCGGTATGACCTTACTGTGGGTTCTCGGCGTGGGATTAAGCACCATCGCCATCGGTTTAGATGTTGCTTTGGGCAATCCCTTTACACTAGGGCATTCGATATCGATCCCACTACTAACCGCTGCATTAGGGAGTGGTTTGCTAGGGTTTTGGGCTGTGCCTCTGTTAAGGGCTCTAAAAACCGGGCAGTTTATTCGAGAAGAAGGTCCCCAGGCCCATTTCAAAAAAGCAGGGACTCCCACCATGGGAGGCATCTTTTTTATCCCTGTGGCCCTGGTCGTCGCCCTGGTCGGTACCCGCTTCAGCCTTGATATTCTGGTCGTCTCCGCTTTGACCCTGGGCTATGGTGCCATCGGTTGGCTAGACGACTGGCAGGTCTTACATCGCCGGTCTAACCAGGGAATTTCTCCCCAGACCAAGCTGGCGCTACAGATTGGTCTGGCCGCTTTATTTTGCCTCTGGGTCATAACGCACCAGCCGATAGATGCCACCGTGATAGCGTTACCCCTGGGACTTACCTTGCCGTTGGGCTTTTTGTTCTGGCCCCTGGCAGGATTTGTCTTGGTGGCCGAGAGCAACGCGACCAATCTGACGGACGGACTGGACGGGTTAATGGGTGGAACCGGAGCCATTGCCTTTTTAGGCCTGGCTGCCGTTACCGCTGGGGGTAACCCAGACCTGATGGTTTTTGCTGCGGCAATGGCCGGAGCCTGCCTTGGTTTTTTGTTGCACAACCACAACCCTGCCAGGGTCTTCATGGGGGATACAGGTTCCCTGGCCCTGGGAGCCGCGCTTGGAGGAGTGGGCATCTTGAGCGGCAACTTGTTTGCCCTACTGGTGCTGACCCTGCTGTTTTTCTTCGAGACCCTGTCGGTCATCATTCAGGTGAGCTACTACAAAGCCACCAAGGGACCAGACGGCAAAGGCAAGCGGTTCTTTAAGATGGCTCCTCTGCACCATCATTTTGAACTCTCTGGTTGGTCTGAAAGCCAGGTTGTATTGGTCGCGTATCTGGTCACCGCTGGCCTGGCTGTTTTTGCTTATCTACTGTAGACATCGAGATACATGGCTATGGATGCCTCAGATTTTTCAGATCTGAAGCCCCTGGGAAATGGCCCTAATGCCTGGTGGGTCAATGACCAGGTGGCTGACATCAGTCGGCAGCCACCAGCACCTCGCTTGATTACTCTGCCGACAGATACCAAGTTGCTGCGCATTGATGCCGCTAAGCTGGCCTGTGTCGTTGTGGATATGCAAAATGACTTCTGCCATCCAGATGGTTGGTTAGCCAGCATAGGTGTAGATGTCGCCCCCGCCCGAGAGGCAATTGCGCCCCTACAGCAGCTACTACCTGGGTTAAGAAACGCTCAGGTACCGGTCATTTGGCTGAACTGGGGAAATCGCCCTGACCTGTTGAACATTAGTGCCGGGCTACGCCATGTTTATAATCCCACCGGTCGTGGGGTAGGGTTGGCCGACCCCCTACCTGCCAACGGTGCCCCGGTTTTAACCAGGGGAAGCTGGGCTGCCGCCGTGGTCGAAGAACTGACCCCGACTGCAGAGGACATCTGGGTCGATAAGTATCGCATGAGCGGATTTTGGGATACGCCCTTAGATAGCATTTTGCGGAACTTGGGCAAAACCACCCTACTGTTCTGTGGGGTAAACATTGACCAATGCGTCATGGCCACCCTTCAAGATGCCAATTTCAACGGCTACGACTGTATTTTGGTGAAAGATGGATGCGCGACGACTTCCCCTGAATACTGCTTTAAGGCAACGGTATATAACGTTAATCAGTGTTTTGGGTTTGTCACCACATCTGACCAGGTGATGAAAGCGGTTAGCGCCTGAAGCAATCCTGGCTTGCTGGTGCCGACACCTGGGAATGAGGATTTTATAACATCCAATTTTTGTAGGGCAGGCAGGATGCCTGCTCTTAAACAGCCGAGACGGCTATCCCATGTGGTTGAGTCCCCATTCCCCAGGAAAGGGGGAAGCATCGCACTTCGGTTTGTAGTACTTCCAGAAAACATGGGTTAAACTACAGATAAATCAGTACATATTTACCCATCAAACAGATCAAACATGACCGCACCAAAGCAGTGGGGGCACCGTTTAATCTGCTGCCTACCAGGCTGTACAGGGGTCAGAAAAAAGTTCCAAATTTCCTGGCAAAATTTGTGTCGTTTTTTCTATTTTGCACTAACCTTGGGCAGAACATTTGCAGCGAACTCTCACCGATGCAGGTGGGAGGTTGTTGGGTTAACAAATTGCCAAGCCAGGCTGGTTTGGGTCTCGTGCCGGGCAAAATTGCTCCACCATGCCCAGGGTTTTGCTGTTTGCCCCATTCCAGGTTCTTGAAACACCGTCGTTAAACCTTTAGATGCCCTCTATGAACGCCTCTTTTCCTTCTGAATCGTCTCGACAGGTCCCTACCTCCCAGGGGGCTCTTCAGGGTGGTCGGCAGACTCCCTCCGTTCCAATTTCCGTCTACCGAGAATTGGCGACAGAACTGAAGGCGACCCAGGCGATGGTGGAGTCGTTGAATCAGCAAAACCAGCAGTTGTCCCAGCAAAACCAGATGCTGCGGCAGGAAATGCTGAGTTTTGCCGAATCTGCGGACCGATTGCGCCAGGCGGTTGGATACAGTCAACCGCAGACATCCCCAGAGGTCTCTGGATCCCATCAGTTTATCCAGACCAATCTAGAGGAAGGGGGCGATACTTTTGCCTATGGTCTGGAGATGGATCTCGATTCCTCCGCTGAGTCTGGGTCCCCATCGGGCCGTTTAGGAGAAGCGGTAGGAGTTGGGGTATCAAACCTGGCCAATCACCTCAATCGGTTAGTTAGCCCCAAACCAAGGCCAGAGGCCGCTGGTCCATCCCCTGACCGCAAGCCAAAACCAAAGCGAGTTCCGGCCAAGAAACCCCAAATGCTCTATACCGAAGAGCGGCTAGAGCCGTCCCGTCCTTCCTCAGGGGGAGGCCACTCCGCCGATTTAAGCGGTCTATGGCTGGCAACAACCATTCTGCTGATTGTGGTCAGCGCTTTTGGAGCCGGTTTCTTAATCATGAAGCCTCTACTGAATAGCTCTCGTTAGGGTTGCACCGTTCTGTCCGATTACGGGAATGAGATCAATCCATACAAATTGTTGCAGGGAAGCTCCCCCATCTCCCTTAGAATCACACCAAAATAGTCCTTGGTGCTCAACCATCTCTGGCATCAAAGGCATGAAATGTATTTAAAGTTACGGTTTTTCGGTGGCATGGCCGATAATTATAGGGCGGCTAGAGCTTGGCTATCGAGGCTGAACTTTAGTGGTAAAAGGGTAGCGCCTGGTTTGAATACGAGCGGTTGCCAGGCGGATTGCCGTTGCAGATAAACAAGTGAGGAAGCTGGGTTTACGTATGAAGAAAATTGAAGCCATCATTCGCCCCTTTAAGTTAGATGAAGTCAAAATTGCCCTGGTCAACGCTGGCATTGTGGGTATGACTGTTTCAGAGGTGCGAGGGTTTGGTCGCCAGAAGGGCCAGACTGAGCGTTACCGGGGCTCTGAATACACCGTGGAATTTTTGCAGAAGCTCAAGATTGAAATTGTGGTAGAAGACGGCCAGGTCGACCAGGTGGTTGAGAAGGTGATTTCGGCGGCACGGACAGGCGAGATCGGGGACGGTAAGATCTTTGTATCCCCCGTTGAAAAGATTATTCGTATCCGTACTGGAGAAGAAAACACGGAGGCGGTTTAGCCTTTCAGGATCACAACTGCCGGGCATGGCTTTAAACACCCTGTCCAGATCAAGCAGTGGAGTTTTGCCTTAGACCTGCCCGAAAATCGGAGAAAACTACAATTTTCGAGCTGGACCTGGTGTAGACAACCATCTGCGCCTTAAGGCAGGGCTGAAAGAAGGCGCGGCAAACGCGTCTTTTATTTTCGGTACCAACGGTTGAGAGGACTTTGGACAATAGCAAACCCTTGATATCTAGGCAGGCAGAACTAGAACAGCAAATCCATGACCGGCTGGAGCAATTTGGTCGATTCGGAGTTGATTTAGGTCTTGACCGCATCCTGCGGCTGTTGGCAGCCATGGGTACTCCTCAACAACAAGTGCCCGTGATCCATGTTGCCGGCACCAATGGCAAGGGGTCGGTTTGCGCCTATGTGTCATCGGTGCTGAGCCAGGCCGGGTATCGGGTGGGGCGGTATACCTCTCCCCACCTGGTGAGTTGGTGTGAGCGCATCACCATCAACGAACAGCCGGTGTCACCGGAGCTGCTGCTGCAGCACTTGCAGCAGGCCATCGCTCATATTGACCCATCACTGCCTTCACCGACTCAATTTGAAGTGTTGACGGCGGCGGCCTGGCTTCATTTTTCAATATCCCAGGTGGATATTGCGGTGGTTGAAGTGGGTTTGGGAGGGCGACTTGATGCCACCAATGTGGTCAACGCCCCCCTGGTCAGCGTGATTACCTCCCTAAGTCGAGACCACTGGCAGCGTTTAGGGCCAACTCTGGCCCATATCGCCGGAGAAAAAGCAGGCATTTTGAAACCACGACGTCCAGCGGTGATTGGCCCTTTGCCCCCCGCAGCCAAACCCGTCGTTCACAAGCGACTGATGGAATTGGCCTGTCCAGTCGTCTGGCCCCAACCCGCCATTGCCCTGGGGGGTTCAAAGGCTAAATATGGCCTGCCTGGAGAAGAGCTGGTCTATACCCTACCGTTTTCAGGAGAACATCAGCTGGTCAATTCGGCGGTTGCGATCGCCACCCTCCACAGCCTGCGTGACCAGGGCTGGAGCATACCCGATGCCGCCATCATTCAGGGCATTGCTCAAGCTAAATGGCCTGGACGTCTTCAATGGGTAAGTTGGCAACCATCTGAGGGGGCATCTATGCCCCTGCTGATTGACGGAGCCCATAATGCCGCTGCAGCCATCATGTTGCGTCGCTACGTAGACGGAGAGCTGGCGTCCCGTTTTGAACAGGGGGATGTTAACCAGGCTCCCTTTCCAGTGGCCTGGTTGATAGGAATGCTCTCCACGAAAGACCATCGGGAGGTACTGGCGGCACTGCTACGGCCCGGCGACAGCCTGCATCTGGTGCCTGTGCCAGACCACGCCTCCGCAGCCCCCCAGGAACTCGCAAACCTGGCCCAGGACCTCTGCCCAGAGCTAGCTCAGTGCCGCACCCATGACAGTTTGCACCAGGGGCTAGAGGCCATTGCTGATGTTCCTTCACCCCTGAAAGTCCTCTGCGGGTCCCTTTACCTCATCGGTCACTTCTTTAAGACCGAGCTCAACGCTCCCTCAGGAATGGGGATGCAATAACGTGGGATAGCCGTCTCGGCTGTCCAAGAGCAGGCAAGATGCCTACCCTACAAAAATTGGATGTTATCAAATCCTCATTCCTTAGAATTGCTCCCCAAACCTGAGCCGGCTTAAAGCAGACCGCCATCCTGGCGGGTATCCCTCCCGCTCTCCCTCTCTCCCTCTCTCTCTCCCTTGCTCTCTTACTCCCTTGCTCTCTTACTCCCAAATCACCTCCCATTCCACTCTGCCGCCGCATCTGCCACCGCTTCATCTACGGTTTTCTGACCCAGCATGGCGGCCTGCAGGTTGTCGTAAATAATGGCCTGTAGTTCCTTGATGCCATCTATAGCCGGAATTAACACCTCTGCCTGATTCATCTGGCCAGCGCTAACGGCACGGGCCTTTTCTACCCCCTGAGTATCTCCTGCAGAGGCGGTAAAGTATTCATCCTTGAGCGCGGCTACCGTAGAGGGTAAAACATTGGCGGCCTTAGCAAAGCTGAGTTGGTTGGCATCGTTGGTCAAATAGAGCGCGAAGTCCACCGCCGCTTCGGGGACATCGGTACTGGCCGGAATCACCAGATTCATTACGGCGACATTGTGCTTGCCGGTGTCTCCGGTGATTTGGGGGGCGTTGCCGGTGACGGCAGCAATGTCGGGTGCATTGACCTCAATGATGGGGAAAAACTCTGCCCCGGTGGAGAGCAGAGCCACTTCTCCGGCCTGGTACAGCTCAATGGCCCGGCGATGGCCCTGGGTCAGCACTTCTTTGGGGAGCAAGTCATTTTGATAAAGATCTGTCCAGTATTGAAATACGGCGGCTCCTGCGGGACTGTCGAAGGCAGCCTGTCCCTGGTCATCTACCAACTCAACGCCCATTTGCACAAAGGACTGCAGGACATCGGCAGAGTCTTCAGGTACAAAGGTGGTGAAATAGGCGTACTTGCCAGTTTTATCCTTCACCTGCTGGGCAACGTCGGCCAACTCTGCATAGGTTGTCGGCGGTTCTACCCCAGCTTCTGCTAACAGATCCTGGTTGTAGAAGGTGACATTCGTGGTCAGATACCAGGGGATGCCAAAGCTATTGCCGTTCAAACTATTGGCCTGCCAGATCTTGGGCAGGTACACCTGCTTGTCGGTGTCAGTCACTGCCTCATCCAGGGAAAGCCAGGCCTTTCTCCCCGCTAACTGGGCGGCAAAATCGGGGTTCAGGTTCACCACATCCGGAGCTGTACCCGCCGTTACCGCCGTCAGGATTTTGCTCTGCATATCTGCCCAGGGCACGTCGACCCAGCGCACCTTCACATCGGGATTTTGGGCCTCGTAGTCGGTGATGAGCTGGTTAAAGTAGTCGGTAAAGTCGGGCTGGAGTTGCATGGTCCAGAACTCGACTTCCTGCTGCCCTGCCTGTAAGGATGATGGTTGAGCATTGGGTTGACCGCTGCCGCAGCCAACGACCCAGCTTATCAGCAGGCCTAATCCTATCAGCAGGGCGAAGCGTTTCCAGGGGCGTAATTTCATTGTTGGATTCAATATTGGGAACAGGGTGACGCTCTATTGTGATCTATGGTCGGGGTGCCACAGCCAACATTACGGCTTAGGACAATATGACCTGGTCGGCACAGGCTCGGGCTCGGGCTCGGGCTTCCTCGACCGTGTCTCCCAGGGCCAGGGCAACCCCCATGCGACGATTAGGGTGGGCTGAGGGTTTGCCAAACAGACGAATGCTACTGGTGGGTACGGTGAGAGCCTGGGCCAACCCTTCATAACGGGGAGATTCAATACGCTTGGGGGCCAGAATTACTGCCGATGCGCCGGGACGAATCAACTCAATTGTGCCGATGGGCAACCCCAGAATGGCTCGTACGTGTAGCTCAAACTCCGACATGGTTTGGGTTGCCATGGTCACCATGCCGGTGTCATGGGGCCTGGGGCTAACCTCACTGAAATAGACGGTCTGGGGATGATCGGGAGGTCCGGCAATAAACAGTTCTACCCCAAAGAGGCCATGGCCGCCGAGGGCATCGGTCACCTGTCGGGCCATATCTTCACAGGTGGCCAGGGTATCGGGATGCAGCAAGCAGGGTTGCCAGGATTCTCGGTAGTCGCCCGACTCCTGACGATGGCCAATGGGGGCACAGAAAAAGGTGCCGTCCTGGGCACGTACCGTCAACAGGGTAATTTCGGTGTCAAAGGGCACAAACCCTTCTACAATTACCCGCTCGCTCTTACCCCGAGCGGCGTCTCGGGCATAGGCCCAGGCGGCAGGAATCTCCCCAGCCTCGCTTACCAGGCTCTGCCCCTTGCCGGAAGAACTCATGATCGGTTTCACCACGCAGGGTAAACCAATCGCTGCGATCGCCGCTTGATAGTCCTGCTCTGACCCGGCAAAACGATAGGGAGAAGTTTTCAGCCCTAGCTCCTCTGCAGCCAATCGTCGAATACCTTCACGGTTCATAGTGAGCTGGGTAGCGCGGGCCGTGGGGACAACGGTAAACCCTTCCCCCTCTAAGGCCACCAGCATGTCAGTGGCAATCGCTTCTACCTCGGGCACGATTAAACTTGGGTTTTCCTGGTGGACCAGATCCCTCAGCTGCTCACCACTTAACATATCAATGACATGGGCTCGGTGAGCCACCTGCATGGCCGGAGCGTTAGGATAGCGGTCGACGGCAATTACCTCCAGCCCCAGACGCATAGCTTCCAGAGCGACCTCTCGCCCTAGCTCGCCAGAACCCAGCAGCAGCAGTCGCTGAGCGGCATCAGTCAGGGGTGTACCTAGGGACTTTATCGATAAGGGCATACAACTCTAGCCTGCAAAGGATGACTGAAAGCAATATTTTTGCAATTTATATGCTCATTTCTCTCGATTGTGTGTAACATCGCTGGTGAGTCTACTATTTCTGGAACTTAGGTACTAAAGGGTACCGGTTTTTGAGGTGGCTGCCGTCAGGGTGACAGACCTATCGCTGTTAACGGTACATCGTTACTGCCGACAACGTGGCGTTGTTGACGGTAATGACAGACCCACAGGGAAGCCCATTCCTCTAATTTGTTCGATGTTCTCATCGAACTCACCGTTATGGACTTAGACCCAAGCCAAACTGTCCAACAGAAAATCTTGAACTCATCTTTTTTGGTGGCAATTCTCGATCAAATTGTGTACCATTCGTTAGCACTTTTTACCAGGGCCTTGCCTCTCACAAATCGCAATCCTGCCTGGTTTAGTCTGCGTCCTGTTTCACTATTGGTTTTGCGGAGACTGCTGTGGATAGTCTAAAAAGCCTCTTTAGTCGTAAAACAAGCGGTGTCGGGGTAGAGCTGACCCCGGAAAAGGTAAACCTGGCTCGGTTGCGAAAGCAGGGGATCAACTTAAAGTTAGAGACCCTGGCATCGGTTGAGCTATCCGAAGGAATTTATGAGGAAGGCCAAATTTTAGATACCGCCGCCATGGCCGACGCCATCCAGACGGTTTTAACTGAGAGCAAGATCAAAGTCAAGCAGGCTACCACCGCCATTCCAGGCCGAGCCATTACCCGGGTTATCCCGGTACCGGCAGAGCTAGACGACCAGGAACTGCGGGAAATGGTGCTCAACCAGGAGGCCAGTCTCTATCTTCCATTCCCTCGGGAAGAAGCCGATGTGGACTATCAAAAACTAGGATTCTTTGTAGACGAAGACGGTATCGAAAAAGTTCAGGTATTGCTGGTGGCCGTGCGCAAAGACATTACCGACCCCTATATCGATGTCTTTCAGGAAGCCGGGCTACGCCTCAATGTGTTAGAAACTTCAAGCTTTGCCCTCATTCGCACTATTCGAGAACAGCTCCGGCAGTTTACTCCCCAGGAAGCAGCAGCGGTAGTCGATATTGAATTTGAGAGTACAGAAATTTCCATCGTGGTCGACGGGGTGCCCCACTTTTCCCGCACGGTCCCCATCGGCACCTTTCAAATTCAGAGTGCCCTCAGCCGCGCCATGAATTTGCCCCCCTCCCGCAATACCGAACTTTTGCAGGGCATGACGGTCCCCGTACAAACCATGGATACGGTCGGCTCTCCCCAAATGGGCAATACCAACCCCGGTACTACCGCCATGTTGAGGGTATTAGGAGAACTATCGGATGAACTGCGGCGTTCCATCGACTTTTATCTCAATCAAGGGGATGAAATGGAAGTGGCTCAGCTGCTGTTAGCTGGTCCGGGGGCATCCATCGGCCAACTGGATGAGTTCTTCGCCCAGCGCTTGAGTTTACCAGCCAGCCAGATTGATCCGATATCGGCGCTTTCCCTGGAGCTAGACGAAGAAATTCCGGAAGAGCAACGGCCTGGTTTAGCAACAGTTATTGGCTTAGGCTTGCGGGAGGTATAGCCATGTATGGACTTGATATTAATTTCCTTAACGACCGCGAAGAGCGGGTATTTGAAGCCAAACCCCGGTCTCCTGCCGGGGCCCCGGCAGGAGACCGGGGGCCGCTGGTGCTGGGGTTAATAGCCGCCATTATTCCCCTGGCTCTGGTAGTAGCCTTTTGGGCTGTTACCCGTGGGCAAGTGGCCCAGTTAAGGACCCGCAATGACCAACTCGATGCCCAACTGGCTGAATTACAGATCCAGTTGCAGGAAGCAAGCGGAATTCAAACCCAAATCGACACAATTCGCTCAGAAAACAACGCATTTGTTGCCATCTTTAACGAAATCGTACCCTGGTCAGCCGTTTTGCAGGACATTCGCAATCGCACCCCAACCCGGGTGCAAATCACTGACCTCAGCCAGACCGGTGGAGCCGCTTCTGAAATCAACCCAGAAGTAGCCCCACCCCAGGCTGGAGGCATTTCCATCAATGGGGTAGCCTGTTCCTACGACGATGTGAACGATTTTGCCCTGATTCTGCAGCGCTCTCCCCTGTTGCAATCCACCTCGGTACAGATAGAAAGCGCCCAGCAGCAGGGGGAGTTGCTCGAACCCGCCATCGATGGAACCTGTCCCGGTACTCCCGCTGGGGAACCAAGCTTTTTAGTGGATTACACCATAGCCGCCAATATTACCGATACCCCCGCATCTGAGTTGATCGATGAGCTAGAGCGCCAGGGAAATGTCGGCCTTGTGACCCGCCTACGTGCCCTCAGAGAAACAGGAGTGATCGAATAATGACACTTACCGGTGATTTTTTACCCGCTGAAGACGATCAACAACTCGAACAACTTGGGCCAACTTACCCCACGGCCTTTGGGATTGAGTTTACTCCCAAAGTGCAGGCTATTTTGCTTGGGCTGTTGGGCATTGGGGGGGCGTTTGCCATTTATAACTATTTAGTCAACCCCACCCTTGAGGAAAGGCGGGACCTTGAAGCTCAGGTTGCCGAGAAGGAAGCGCAGATTCAACAACAAGAGGCTAGCCTGCAAGAAATTGCTGCTCTGAGAGCAGAGCTTGATCAGGCTTTACAGCAACGGGTCGAGATTTACGGCCTACTGGGGAACCAGGGAACGTTAGACACTCTACTGCTGGACATTAACCAGCAAATTCAAAATAGCAACGCATCCATCGAAGATGTGTTGCGCACGGATTTTAACCGGCTAGATAGCGGTCAGTTGGCGGCTTTGGGCTTAAACCGAGAGCAAATTCAGCAGGTTCGCACCCAATTTGCAGAAGACCCGGTGCTGCAACGGCAGTTGTACACCTCAGAATTACTCAATTATTCACCTGGGCCAGCCATTATCGTTACCGATGGCCCCCCTGAGCTGAGCGGTAAGCTGCAGCAGTACAGCGTAGACATCTCTATGCAGGCACTATTTCCACAGACCCTCAGCATTTTGAGGAACCTGGAACGATTAGAACCCCTCGTGGTTGTACGAGATCTGCAGCAAAGTATCGCATCTCCCCCCTCGGGCGCTAGTGAAGAAGACCTGGTCGGCGTCAGTCGCCTACTAGATACCACCTTTACTCTGGATGTGCTCGTGCCAGCCATTGACCCGGCTGAACCGCCAGCACCTCCGCCAGCCGAAGGTGAAGAAGGTGAAGAAGGGGCTGAAGGCGAAGAAGGGGCTGAGGGTGAACCTGCCGAATAAACCATAACCGGATTTGCAGAAGGAGGTGTAGCAACCAAGACAGCCATTTTTCTTCCCGTGACGGGGCCTAATCTATCGCCTGGAGTCAAGGGTGATAGAACGACATCTGCGCCTTGTAAGACACAGGAAAGCAAGATTCAAAGGTTCTGAGGATTTCAAAGCGTACTTTTCGCCTCCCTACCAGTTTGAGGTTGATGGCGACTTGTATCGCACTGCTTGAAAACCAAGTCCAGCTCAAAAACCGTAGCTTTCCCACCGGCAAAACTTCGCTTCCGGACTTGGACAAGGTTTAAAGCCCGTTTGACTCAATCAACTAACTCAAATTTGTGGACTAACCCACACCTGTGATGGAGGAGTGAACCGTGAACCGCCTTTTGAAATTTAACCCGTTATTGCTGAGTGGTGCTCTGATAGCCATGGCCGCTGAGCCGGGCATGGCCTCTGTAGCCACGATTCGAGATGTGCAACTCAACCAAACCGATGCCGGACTCGAACTAGTCTTCGAAACCGATGGTAGCGACACCGGCAACGTGTTTACCGCTAGCCAGGGGAACACCCTCAGGGCCGACATTACCCGCACTCAGCTAGACTTACCCAACGGCAATAGCTTTAGCAAGGCCGATCCGGCTCCGGGCATTGCCGAAGTATCTGTAATTTCTCTGGATGCTAACAGTGTGAGGGTCACTGTGACCGGCACCGATCAATCCCCGGTGGGCACCATGGCATCGGACGGCAACCAAATGGTGCTGGCCATTAGCAGCAATGGAACCACAGCGCAACAGCCCGCTGAAGTGCCCGAAGACCTGGAGACGGTACCTGGTCCAGCTGAAGCAACCGTTGCCCAGGACACTCCAGAAGATACGATGGCTCCTGCTGAGGAGGCACCCGTTGTTCCTCCGACCCAGCAGAACCCAGACGTTCTGGTACCTGATCCTGAAGTTATTATCGATGGCAACCCGGTTCCCCAACCCCAGGTGCGTGAGGCTCCGCCCTTCTTACCCAGGGCCGTTGCGCCTCCGGTAGGGGATATATCTATCGCAGAGAGTGGTGTCCCTCGGCGTGGTGTCGACCTGGGCACCAATGAGCGTATCCCTAAGCTGTTGCTGCGGGATGCCCCATCTCGAGAAGTTTTGTCCTTGTTGGCCCGTGCTGCAGGGCTTAACCTGGTCTTTGCTAGCGCAGATGGGGAAGGGGAAGGAACTGATGGCCCCCTGGTGACCCTCGACATCGAAGATGAGTCAGTAAACGATGTCTTTAACCATGTTTTGAGAATCACAGGACTGCAGGCGAATCGGGATGGTCGTTCTATCTATGTAGGCCCCGTATTACCGGATGGCGCGCGGAATGTCGTAAGTCGTACTTTGAGACTAAATCAGGTAGATGCTACCGATGCCGCTGGTTTTCTTGCGTCCTTTGGAGCGACAGCTACTCAGGTAATTACCCGTCCAGAAATCGAAGTAGTAACTGTAGATACCGGAGTTGAAGGAGCTCCGCCTATTGTACGAACTGTCGAATTTGAAGCTACAAGTATCGAAGACATTGCTTTTGACCCCCCTGAGGACAGTGCCATACCAGTTCCGTTGACAGGACTTCAAGCTGTTGCTGATTCTCGGTTGAATGCTTTGACTTTGGTAGGAGAACCTGAACTAGTAAGCCTTGCATCAGAATATATAACTCGCCTTGATTTGCGCCGCCGACAAGTAGCTGTCAATGTCAAAGTGATCGACATTGACTTAAACGCAATAGAAAGTTTTGGTACCAGCTTTACTTATCGAAACAATGGTTTATCTGTTGGATTTGCAGGCGGCACTGGTTTAGATGTCGGTATTAATTTTAATGACCCGACCCCTGCCCAACAAAGTTTCTCGCTAGGTTTAAACGCTGCTATTGAAGATTCAAACGCGAAGATACTGACCGATCCGACCTTAATCGTTCAAGAGGGACAAACTGCTTCAGTAGCTTTGACAGAAGAGGTTTTATCTACCATTGATACTACTATTGATGGAGAAAGTGGAATTATCGTTCAAGAGCCTGTTTTTGAAGAGGCTGGTCTGATCTTAACTGTTCAGGTCGAGAGGATTGACGATAACGGCTTTGTGACGTTTAATGTATCCCCCACCGTGAGTGCACCTCAAGCCCCGATTACGTTTCAGGGAACTGGAGGCATCGAGAATTCTTTAACTCCTATCGCCCGTCGAGAAGTTAGTTCTGGGTCAATTCGTGTCCGAGACGGTCAAACCCTACTCCTGACGGGCATTATTCAGGAGCGAGAATTGTCTTCATCCACTAAAATCCCTATTTTGGGTGATTTGCCCATCATTGGAGCACTCTTCAGAAGTTCTAACACGACTAATGAACGTAATGAAGTTATCGTAATGCTCACCCCCCAGATTATAGATGACTCTGACCAATCGGCCTGGGGCTACAGCTATACCCCCAGCGAAGAAGTGCAGGAAATCTTGAATCGGAACCAGGAAATGCCTTCACGGTAAGCTTTTGGCCCAGATGCCAGATTTTAAGAAATTAAAACCAGCTACCATCACAATTTGAGTTAAAACAGCCAGAAGCCCCGCCAAAAGGGAGTTCTGGCTGTTTTCTTTAGTGCGCAATTAGAGATGAGAATTCTGCCTGAGGTCGTTAACTTTCTTAAAAATCGCCGAAATCTACATAAATTAAAGGTTTTGACGATCCACTTTTCGGGTCTTGCCCTTAGAATAGGGCAGTGAAACTCTGAGTTTGCAGGGGTTTCAGCCATCGGTCTTAGGCCATGCCTAAAACTTCTTAGCATTAACCTAAATTACCGTTGGCATCCCCTAAATGTTTTTTGCCCATAGGAGACCATTATGAACAAAGGTGAACTCGTTGATGCGGTAGCCGAAAAAGCTTCCGTTACCAAAAAAGAAGCTGACCACGTCATCACAGCCACCATTGAGGCCATCATGGAAGCTGTGTCTGAAGGCAAAAAGGTGACCCTGGTTGGGTTTGGTTCCTTCGAACCCCGAGAGCGCAAAGAGCGCGAGGGTCGCAATCCCAAGACTGGCGACACCATGGTTATTCCGGCCACGACAGTGCCTGCCTTTTCCGCAGGTAAGCTGTTTAAAGAAAAAGTGGCCACCAAATAACAGCTCTGCTGAGCTTGTTCAAAATCAATTCGACCTGTTCACGGGGAAATATTCAGGCGGTTTTAGTCATGGATATTTCCCCGGTTCTCTTTGTAACGAAATGATTGGAACCCTAAAGAAGTAGACGTAATTACTTTAATAAGCAAAACTTTCCAATGAGTCATCCTGATATATGGGATAACAATGAAGGAGGGAAACACCCCCTCGTTAGTGCTGAACCCAAACGACTCCTTTCATGAAAAAACTCCTTAGTGGTCTACGCCAATTCCAGCAAAACTATGTGCCCAGCCGCCAGGCGTTGATGAAAGAGCTGGCCAAGGAGCAGCACCCCAGGGTTCTGTTTATTGCCTGCTCTGACTCCCGAGTTGATCCAACCATCATCACCCAGGCCGAAATTGGGGATTTATTTATCATTCGCAACGCTGGCAACATTGTGCCTCCCTACGAAGCCACCAATGGCGGTGAAGGCGCAACCATTGAATACGCCATCGAAGCCCTGGATATCAAGCAGGTGATTGTCTGCGGCCATACCCAGTGCGGGGCCATGAAGGGGCTGCTGCAGCTGGGGGAGCTGGAGGAAAAGATGCCTCTGGTGTACGATTGGCTGCGCCACACAGAAGCTACCCGCCGTCTGGTCGAAGACAACTACGGCCACCTCGACAAAAAAGAACACCTGGATGCCCTGGTGGCCGAAAACGTGCTCACTCAAATTGAGAATTTGCGCACCTACCCCGCTATTCGATCGGGGTTACATAGCGGTGAACTGGCCATCCATGCCTGGATCTACAACATTGAGAATGGCGAAATCCTGGCCTATGACCCCGAAACCCACTCCTATGTGCCTCCCCACAGCAAGCTTTACCCTGAGGAGTCCGAAGGTTTTATGGTGGGCCGCAAACCTTTAGTCGTCGAGGACAACGGTAAGTCTACGTTTAACGAAACGCCACAGCCCTACTGGCCAGGGGTTAATCGCCTCAGTCCAGAGCAGGCCGCTCGCCTCTACCGGGGTACCCCGATCTCACTGCGGTAGCTGACATAGGAGCATCCAGACCCCAGGGTTCTTATCTGGGCCTAACCGGCACGCCTGAGGTTAGACCCAGAACCCTGGGATCTGGGGTGTCATGATTTAGGCAGCTTGTTCTGTCATGGCATCTTCCTCGGCATCCATCAGAGCCAGCAGCTCAGATACCACACCATTGGTCCAGCCAAAGCCGATTTCGTTGGAGCTGTAGCCAAAGTGGATTGCGGCTGACACCTCCGATGAGCATCGCTCCACATCGTACTTTTCCACAATGGTGCCGGTACGTTCAAACTCCTGAACCACCATCCCGACAAACTTTAGGGCAAGCCGACGGGCATCGGCATGATACCCATAGCGAAGCATCCCCTTAACGGCGAACAGCTGCAGGGGGGCCCAACCAAAGGGAGCATCCCACTGATTGCCTGAAACCTGGGTGCTGGTCAGAATGCCGCCGGGGGCTTCAAACCGGTGCAGGTTGTCCATAACCCGCTTGGCCTGCTGGGGGGACGCCACTCCGGCCCATAGGGGCATGAAGGTGGTGGCAAACTCGTACTGTCGCCGTTGTTCTTTGAAAGGGTTGTAATCAAAGTACAGTCCGGCTTCTTGATCCCACAGGTAGCGGTTAATCAGCTGCTGACGATGCTGCCCCCTGGCCTGCCAGATTTTCGCTTCCCAACTGCGATCCAGGGTTTGATACATCTGGGTCATGTCCTGCTCCATCTGGTAAAGCAGCACGTTCAGGCATACCGGGGCGTAGTGGATGACGTCGGCACTAAATGGCCCAAACCGATTGGTAATATCAAAGCCCGACTCCCGCATAGAGCGGTCGCCCTGGTAAAACAGGTCCGTCAACTCGTCTGTTTCAGCGTCATAAAACAGGCTGACATCGTAGTCGTCGATGACATGCTCTCGGAAATATTGCCGCACCCGGTCGTAATGGGTGCGGCCCTGCTCATCCCGCTCAGAGCTGACCACTTCAGGGGCCGGTCCCTGTCCCAGGGCATAGTAGTGAGATAGTCCTGTGATCGGATCAAAGTGGGGTGGCACCATCCAGTAGTAGTAGCGCTCCAGTACGGGTAGGGCGGCTTGTAACCAGTCTTTATCCCCGGTCTGCTCAAATACGGCCCAGACCATCATCGACAATACGGGGGGCTGGGAGCGCTGCAGCATGTAGGTACGATTGGCGTTCAGCACGGTGCCGTAGTGCTGCACCTGGTAGATGAACTGATCTACCATGCTTTTGGCCATCAGCAGTTCTCTATCCTGCAGCAGCCCCAGCAGAATGAAGTAGCTGTCCCAGCCGTACATTTCGTTAAAACGGCCTCCGGGGACGACATACTCATGGGGCAGATACAGCAGCCCATGCTCCTCGATGTGATCATAGTCGGCAGGTAACACCCGCAGATCAATCTGCTCGAATTCTTCCTGGCTCAGCACCTCCAGCAGAGCATTCTCGACCGTGTAGCGGTCTTCCTGGGGGGAAATATAGACAGGCCAGCGTTTTCCAGCACTGTGCTCCACCTTTTCGTCCCGCGCGGCTGCCAATATATGGCTGAGGGATCGGGACAGGGTTTGCCAGGACTGTTTAATGTAGGCACGAACGGATTTAACCTGCCAGGCTGTCAGCTCACTGGCAGGGGTGAGGGGCTGGATATTCACAGGTTACAAAGCTTAATTCCTACCCTTCAAGATTAACGAACATCTGTCTTCAGGAGTAGGGCCACAGGAAAATTTTGTAGAATCTTGCCAATGGGAAGCCGGGATTGATCGGTAATTTTACGATCAGTAATAGTGTCTACCCAGTCAGCTTGTAGCTTTTTAGGCAAAACTAGAGCCGTATCGCCCCAAACCTTCTCTCCGTAGGGGTCCTGGTCGGGTTGAATGACGCCGGTCAGGAAGCGGGGAGCCACTACGATAACGGTTTGTTTTTGATCAGTTCGGGCGAAGGCAATGATACAGTCGGCATATTGGCCTTCAGCCTTAAGCGGGGTGTAGTTTCCTTGCTCAAAGATGTGTCGGTACTGTTTACGGGTGGTTAGTGCCCGGTAAATCAGGAACAGCTTCATGCGCCCATCCTGCCAGGTGGCCTGTAAATCAGACAGTAAGCTGTTGATATCGGTCTGGCAACGGCGCTGAATTTCCTGCAGGAATGAAATCCGCTCTTCGTAATCTACCGGGCGGCGGTTGTCAGGATCGACCAGACTCAGATCCCACAGTTCAGTACCCTGATAACAGTCAGGCACACCGGGAGATACCAGTTTGATCAGGGTTTGAGAGAGGGAGTTGAAAATACCGTAGCGGGCAATTTTTTGTTGAAAAGCACGAAATTCAGCTAAAAAGTCATTTTGATCAGATTGCTTTAGGATGCGCTCTACGAAGGTGACAAAACCGTCTTCGTACTCGCTATCAGGATGAAGCCAGGCCGTGTACACCTTAGCCTCGCGAACGGCTTTAACGACATAGGCTTTAATCCGCTCCACAAAGGTCTGATAGTCTTCGGCATCATCGCTGAACGGAAAGGCCCCCACCAGGGTTTGGTAGAGAAAATACTCGTTGTTGGGGTCGGGGATGGTGCGCTTTTCCGTCACAATTTTAAAGGCATCGTTGAGGGTGATCCAGCGCCGCACCTGCTGATCCCACTCTTCGGGAATTTCGGAAAGCACGTTTAACCGGGCTCGGATATCTTCACTGCGCTTGGTGTCGTGGGTCGAGCTGGTGTTGAGGGTGTGGGGCCAGTGGCTCAACTGCCGCTGGTTAAAGGCGTGGAATTCCTTCAATGTGATACCGAACTGGCCCGGATTCCCTCCTACTTCGTTGAGGGAGATCATGCGGTTGTAAACGTAAAACAGGGTGTCTTCTACCCCTTTAGCCATCAGCGGTCCAGAAAACTGCTGGAACCGCATGGAGAAGTGCAGCCATTCAGCTTTGTCTTCGTCGGTCAAAAAGTCTTCGTAGTCGAGGGTCAAGACTTTTTCGATAAAGTCCAATTCGTTTTTGAGTTGGGGAATGCGTTTGTTAGATTGCTTAATGGCCTGATGGATGTAGGCGCGATCGCGCTCACTTACGCCCTCTTCATTGATGTAGGTGCAGTACACCGGAAACTGCACCAGCACTTCTAAAATACTCTTGCGGAGACCGCTGAGGGTAAAATCTCGACCGTAGCGGTAGCGCCCGGCAATGCGTTTGAGCATATGGGCCAGGTTATCGACATCCCCCACCAGATTGGTGTCGGCAATCAGGCGTTTGTTGCCAATTTTCCAGTTGTGGTAGTCAGGCCGTTGTTCGACCAGGCGGCCATAGATATTGTCAAAGGCTTTTTCGTTGGCCCGGCTGCAGAAAAGACCGTTCACCTGGTTCAAAAAGTCATAGCCTGAGGTGCCCTGAATCGGCCAATCGTCAGGCAGTTCTTCGTCGAGTTCCAAAATTTTTTCGATGACAATGTAGGTGTCTTCGCCGCACTTGGTCCGCAGACGACGGAGATACTGTTCGGGGTTGTAGAGCCCATCTAGATGGTCGATGCGCAGTCCCTGCACCTGACCATTCTTAATCAACTGACTGATTAAGGAATGGGTTTTTTGAAAGACCTTCAGATCCTCAATCCGCAGGCAGATCAGTTCATTCACGGTGAAGAAGCGACGGTAGTTCAGTTCTTCGGCCCCAACTTTCCAGAAAGACAGGCGAAAGAACTGATCTGACAGCAAACTGTCTAACAACTCATAGCGATCTCCCGCTTCGATTTCACCGTTGAACAGGGCCAGATTTTTCTGGATGAACTGGTTAACTTCTTCATTGGTGGTGTAGAGTTCCCAGAGCAGTTCTTTGATAAACTGCACCTGGTCTTTCCGTTCCTTGCCGGTGGTTGCCTCCGACAAATTTTTCACCATATAAAGAATGCCCAGCAGCTTTACAAAGTCAGGATGGTTACGGCCCAGACTTTTGGCCAGGGTATCCATGTCGTGGGTCAGGAAGCGATGGTAGGATTCGATGCGCAGGGGCACCCAAAGGTCGTAATAGTTAACCGTCAGCCCGTCTTCGTCGTAATCGAGGATAATTTCGCCCCGCTCCATGCAGCGACCGAAAAAATCCCCCAGCATGGGAATTAAAATTTTGCCCTTAAAGTCTTCAAAGGGGTGTTCCCATTCCACATCAAAAAAGTCGCTGTATTCGGAATAGGGGCCATGTTCCAGAATGTCGACCAGGAAGGGATTTTCGCTGTCGTAGGCCATGTGGTTCGGCACGATGTCTTGCAGCCACCCCATGCCCCGTTGAGACAGTTCGCTGGTCAGTTCAGCAAAGTCTTCATCGCTGCCCAATTCGGGGTTGAGCTGGGACGGATCGACCACATCGTAACCATGGGTGCTACCCCGCCGGGCTTTGAAGATGGGCGAAGCATAGATATCTGAAATTCCCAATTCTTCCAGGTAGGTCAGAATCCGAAGCGCATCCTGAAACTTGAATTCTGGGTGGAACTGTAAACGATAGGTGGCAACGGGAATTCTCATGGGGCAAAACCTGTGAAGTTGCGTCTAGCCTGAACTAGCGGTGCTGACCAGAGCCTCCCCCGATAGCGCCAGGAGGTGCTCTTAAGGAAGCGCCTAGGGGGCTGTCAGGTGCTCATAAAGGACAAAACTCTGGGGCGGTAGTACCGTCATCTTGGCTGTTTCGAGGGTTGCTGGAGCTTCACTGCCAGGGCCGAACCAACTCTCATCGGCGGAGTTAAGGCGCTGTTGCCACTGCCCGTCCAGCACCGGCAGGTAGCTGACGGACTCGGGTTGAAAATTCATCAGCAGGAGGACTTGGGAACTGCCCTGCCACCGCCGCACGGTGATGACTCCCTGGGATTCATCATATTTGGCTTCCAGGTTGCGCTCTTGCCCACAGGCCAGGGCCGGCATCTGCCGCCGTAGCTGCATCAGCCGCTGATAAAACTCCCACAGCCGCCGATGCTTCCCCTGGTTGAGCAGATCCCAGTTCAAGGTGGACTGGTTAAAGGTCGCCGGGCTTTCCGCATCGGGGGGTTCGCCCAGGTCGTGGAAATCCGCAAACTCTCGTTTCCGACCTTCTCGCACCGCCCGCACCAGATCCGGGTCGCCATGGCTGACGAAGTACAAAAAAGGAGCGGTTTCGCCGTACTCTTCCCCCATGAACAGCAGCGGAATGTAGGGAGATAGCAGGGTCGCTCCCGCTGCCAGCTTCAGGGCTTCAAAGTCCACCAGGGCGGTGAGCCGTTCTCCCAACATGCGGTTGCCCACCTGGTCATGGTTTTGGCTGCAGACCACGAACTGGTAGGGAGGCCGCTGGCTGGGGTCGTTGCCGTGGCGGCGTTTGCGAAAGCGGGAGTAGTTGCCATCAAAGACATAGCCCCGTTGCAGCACCTTGACCAGATCAGCGGGGCTGCCGAAGTCCTGGTAGTAGCCCAGGGTTTCTCCGGTCAGCAGGGTATGCAGACTGTGGTGAAAGTCATCGCTCCACTGGGCATCCAGACCATGGCCTCCCTGCTCTGGGGGATTGATCACCCGCACATCGTTCAAATCACTTTCGGCAATCAGGTAGCAGGGCACACCACGGGTTTTTTCCAGCACTGAGGTAGCGGCTTTCACATCCGCCAGAATGTGGGATGCCCCAAAGTCGTAAATGGCGTGGATGGCATCCAGTCGCAGGGCATCTATGTGGTAATCACGAAACCACATCAGCACATTGTCCGTCACAAATCGCCGTACCCCGTCGCAGTAGGCATCGTCAAAGTTGATGCCGGCCCCCCAGGGGGTGTTGTAGCGCTCGGTAAAGTAGGGGCCAAAGTCGCTGGTGTAGTTGCCCTCTGGCCCAAAGTGGTTGTAGACCACATCCATCACCACTGCCAGCCCCTGCTGGTGACAGGCATCTACCAGGCGTTTCAGCCCGTTGGGGCCACCGTAGCTGTCCTGCACCGCAAAGGGATACACACCGTCGTACCCCCAGTTGCGATCGCCCGGAAACTGCGCCACCGGCATCAACTCAACGGCAGTAATGCCCAACTCCTTCAGCTTCGGGAGCCGGTCAATGACGGCAGCAAAGGTCCCCGCTGGGGTGAAGCTGCCTACGTGCAGCTCATAAATGATGTAGTCCTGCAGGGGAACGCCCTGCCAGGCAGCATCGCCCCAGGAGTAATCGCCCTGGTCAATCACCTGGGAAGGGCCATGAACTCCCTGGGGTTGGTAGCGAGACGCCGGGTCGGGTCGGGTCAGATCCTCTGCCAGCCGAATTTGGTATAGAGCGCCAGGAGGAACCTGGTCTGCTGTTGCAGTCCAGTAACCTTCCGGTTCAGCAGTAAGGGCAATCTGGCGTGGCTCAGGCTCTATGATTTCAATCGATACTGCTGCCCGTAGCGGTGCCCAAACCGCGAACTGGCACCGGCCTTGACCCAGATAATGAGCCCCGACAATCATTGCGTTCCCCCGGTTACAATGTCATGTTTCGTATTGCGTACCCAATCAGCTGCCGGTTTTCTATCAGCCACCCAAAAGGTGTCCATACTTTTGGCAGATGATTCTGCACCCATGGTGAACAAGAATAATCCCTTTCGGAATCTACCTGAAGGGGAGTTGTGGGCTTCAGGATAAAGACTTTCTGGAGGGCTGTCGGTGCTGTAAACGACAAATGGCCGATCGGACTCACCCGACGGGCCAGCCTGTTTGGGGATCTGGCAAGCATGCCAGTCCAGCTTGAGCGCTGTTTTTCTTTAAGGCCACACGTAACCCCGGCACTACGCTACGAGCCCTAAAATGAAGTCTTGACGCTGCACTAGCTTTCCTGGGCTGAGGCAAAGTTAATAAAGCTCAACTCCGCAGCAGAAAACCAGCGGTTTGAGTTTTCGCGGAACTCTTTCCAGTCCGTGTAAATCTTGTTGTAGGTAGCATCTGCCGCCGCCAGTTCTTCGTACAGCTCAAAAGATGCTGTGCGCCCTGCGGCCATAATTTCATCCGGAAACCGTTTCAGCTCGACCCCCTGATCCAGCAAACTGCGGAGGGCACCGGGATTGCGGGCATCGTACCGGGCCATAATATTCACATGGGTCTCGGCAGCAGCGGTTTTCAAGATATGCTGATAGGTCTCCGGCAGCTTATTCCATTCATCCAGATTGAAGTAAAAGGAATACTGAGAGGCCGGTTCCCACCAGCCAGGATAGTAGTAGATACTGGCGGCCTGGTACAGTCCTAGCTTTTCGTCATCGTAGGGGCCGACCCACTCGGCAGCGTCAATCGTACCCAACTGCAGCGCCTGGAAGATTTCGCCCCCGGCCAGGTTCTGCACATTCACCCCCAGCCGCTCCATGACGGTGCCCCCCAGTCCGGGAATGCGCATCTTTACCCCCTGCAAATCGGCGGGGCTGTTCACTTCCTGGTTCCACCAGCCGCCCATCTGGGTGCCGGTGCTGCCGCCGGGAAAGCTGATAATGTTGAAGTCAGAGAGCAGTTCGTGGATTAGCTCTAGACCACCCCCTTCGTAAAGCCAGGCATTTTGTTGGCGATGGTTAAAGCCGAAGGGTACCGCCGTGTCAAAGGCCAGGGCTTCGTTCTTGTCCCGGTAGTAGTAAGAGTTGGTATGCCCTGACTGCACTGTCCCCTGCTGCACCGCATCCAGCACTTCCAAACCGGGAACAATCTCTCCAGCCGCCGAGAGGAAAATTTCGAAGCGTCCATCCGTTAGCTGGCTAACTCGCTCCACAAAATATTCGCTGCCGCCGTACACCGTATCCAGGCTGGGGGTATAGCTAGAGGCCATGCGCCACTGGATCTGGGGGGCGTCATCCGTTTGTACGGTGGGGCTGCCATGGGTAGAAGCTGTCTGGCCACCACAGGCGGCGATGGCGGCGGTTGACCCGGCCCCAAGAGCCACTGAACCAATTAAATGTCTGCGTTTCATTTCAAATACTCCGCACTGATCCAGTAAATCTTCCAGAGATCTGGTTGACCAATGGCACTAACATGCTCAGGAATGGGGATCAATAACGTGGGATAGCCGTCTCGGCTGTCCAAGAGCAGGCAGGATGCCTGCCCTACCAAAATTGGATGTAATAAAATCCTCATTCCTTAGTGGGCAATCACTCTATCAGGCTTGGCGATAAACCGCTGCCCCGGCTGAGCCGACTGCTAAAGAAGAACCATGGCGAATGGGGGGCATTGTTTTGGGCAGTCTCGGACACAATGAGTTTTTCCGGGGTACTGGCCGGGACTTTACCCCAGTTGCTGGTAGAACAGAAGGCCAAGAAACTTTAATCTCAAATTAATCTCAAATTTCATTGAATCAACCGAGTGCAGACTTAAACTGCACTTCGGTAGACTGTTGGATAAATTTGACGGGAATCAGGAGATCACGCATGGATGCTACAGCCCTCTGGCAACGCTATCAAGACTGGTTGTACTACCACGAAGGGCTGGGCTTTTATCTAGACATAAGCCGCATGGGCTTTGACGATGCCTTTGTCACCCAGATGCAGCCCAAGTTCACCAAAGCCTTTGAAGATATGGCCGCCCTTGAGGCCGGAGCCATCGCCAACCCTGACGAAAACCGGATGGTCGGTCACTACTGGCTGCGGGACCCAGAACTTGCCCCTACCCCCGAACTCAAGCAAGACATCCTCGATACCCTGGTCAGCATTGAGCAATTCGCCAGTCAGGTCCGCACCGGCGGCATCTATCCCCCCGGGCAGGAGCATTTCACCGACATTCTCTCCATCGGCATTGGCGGCTCGGCTTTGGGGCCTCAGTTTGTAGCCCATGCCCTGGGCCCCGATTTTCCGCCCCTCAATATTCACTTCATTGATAATACTGACCCGGAGGGCATCGACCGCATCCTGGCCCGACTAGAAGATCAGCTGCCGACGACCCTGGTGATTGTCACCTCCAAGTCGGGCGGCACCCCCGAAACCCGCAACGGCATGCTCGAAGTCCGTCACCGATTCGAGCAACGGGGGCTCAACTTTCCCAAGCAGGCCGTCGCCGTCACCGGTCGAGGCAGCACCTTAGAAAAGCAGGCCCTGGAAGAAGGCTGGCTGGCCACTTTCCCGATGCGGGACTGGGTGGGGGGCCGTACCTCAGAACTGTCTGCCGTAGGGCTACTGCCAGCGGCGCTGCAAAACATTAGCATTCGCTCAATACTCGGCGGTGCCCAAGAAATGGATGCCGCCACCCGTGTCCCCGACCTGCGCCATAACCCCGCCGCGCTGATTGCCCTGGCCTGGTATTATGCCGGCAACGGCAAGGGCGACAAAGACATGGTGGTTTTACCTTATAAAGACAGCCTGCTGCTGTTCAGCCGCTACCTGCAGCAGCTTGTCATGGAATCCCTCGGTAAAGAGAAAGACCTCGACGGCAACGTGGTTTACCAGGGCATTGCCGTCTACGGCAACAAAGGCTCCACCGACCAGCACGCCTATGTGCAGCAGCTGCGGGAAGGGGTACCCAGCTTTTTTGTCACCTTCATCGAAGTACTGAAAGACCGCACCAGCAAATCTTTCGATATCGAACCCGACACCACCTCTGGCGACTACCTATTTGGTTTTTTGCAGGGCACCCGCAAAGCCCTTTACGACAACGCCAGGGAGTCCATCACCCTGACCATCCCTGAGGTCAATGCCCATACCGTCGGGGCCCTGATTGCCCTCTACGAACGAGCCGTCGGCCTGTATGCCTCCCTGGTGAATGTCAACGCCTACCATCAACCCGGCGTAGAAGCGGGCAAAAAAGCCGCCGCCACCATCCTTAATCTCCAGCAGGCCGTCATTAGCGCCCTGCGCCACAGCCCCAATCCCCTCACCCTCAAAGAACTGGCCCTCAAAGCCCAGGCCCCCGAAGAGATCGAAACCATTTACGCCATCGTGCGCCATCTCCACGCCAACCAGCGCCACCTGTTCATCCACGGCAACCCCGGTCATACTGATGCCATTAAAGTATCCGCCTTACCCCATTCCTGACATTTTTTCGGCAGACTATTCTTTATTTGACCCCCTTCAGCTATAATGAGAGACCGTGCAGTTTGGCAGGCCCTATGAACGCAGAGGAAATCATCCGCTCGATTGAAGCGGAGCAGCTAAAAGACGATATCCCGGATATCTACGTCGGTGACACCGTCCGCGTTGGCGTGCGGATTCAAGAAGGTGGCAAAGAGCGGGTTCAGCCCTACGAAGGTACGGTCATTGCCATGCGCAATGGCGGTATCAACAAGTCCATTACCGTGCGACGCATTTTTCAGGGGGTTGGGGTAGAGCGAGTATTTTTACTCCATGCTCCCAAGCTGGCCTACATTAAAGTGCTTCGCCGCAGCAAGGTGCGTCGAGCCAAGCTCTACTACCTGCGTGATCGGGTTGGTAAGGCAACTCGCTTGAAGCAGCGTTTTGACCGCCCTATCAAGTAAGATAAAGGAGGTAGCGCTTCGCTACATACCAGGTCCAGCTCGAAATCTGTAGTTTTCCCTGAGGGAAAAACTCCACTTCTGGACTTGGACAAGGTTTAGAAGCCGCTCCTACCTTTTTCGGGCGTCCTTAGTTCAGTTGGTAGAACGCGGGTCTCCAAAACCCGATGTCGGGGGTTCGAGTCCTCCAGGGCGCGCTCTTTAAGGCAGTGACCAATGCCCGGCACTCCTTTTGTTCCAGCTTGTCGCATGGAACAACGCAAGTGTCGGGCGTTGTCTCTGTTTGAGATCAACCCAGGCGGTCATGAAAGCCAGTAGATACGGGGTTACCACCCAAGATTTGCAGTAACGCTTCCGATGGGATCGGACAGGAGCCAGATTGGTGGTTAAAAAAGAAACAGCAACCGAACCAAAGCGCAAAAAGGCGGAAGCAAGCTCCGCTGAAGAAGGCTTTAAGCTGGGAGCCTTTCTCAAGGGCACCAAAGAAGAACTCGGCAAGGTGGTCTGGCCCAGCCGTCAGCAGTTGATCAGTGAGTCAGCCGCTGTCATCCTCATGGTTAGCCTTTCCGCCACCTTGATTTATCTGGTCGACCAGCTGTTTGGATGGGTTTCAAAACAGGTATTCTAATGGCGCTGACTTCAGACGACTTCAACTATGACGACATGTCCTCTCAACCAGAGGTTGACGAGGAAACTAATGACAATCTGTCGGCAGTGATGGATGAAGAAGCTGAGGGGGCCTCCGCAGATGGGGAAGAGTCAACTGGCTATTTTCGTCGTAAGTCCCGCTGGTATGCGGTGCAAGTTGCCTCGGGATGTGAAAAGCGGGTCAAGCTAAATTTGGAGCAGCGGATCAACACGCTGGATGTGACGAACCGGGTCTTTCAAATCGAAATTCCCCAAACCCCGGCGGTCAAGCTCCGCAAAGATGGTTCCCGGCAAAACATCGAAGAAAAGGTGTTCCCCGGCTACGTTTTGATTCGCATGTTCATGGATGACGAAACCTGGACAGTCGTGAAGAACACTCCCCATGTGATTAACTTTGTCGGGGCTGAGCAAAAGCGAGCTTATGGCCGTGGGCGGGGCCACGTTAAGCCCATGCCCCTGAGCCCAGGTGAAGTCAAACGCATCTTTAAGCGCACCGAAGAGCAGCAGCCCGTCGTCAAAGTTGATATGGCTCCGGGAGACAAAATCACCGTTTTGTCTGGCCCATTCAAAGACTTCGAGGGTGAAGTCATTGAGGTCAGCCCTGAACGTAGCAAGCTGAAGGCGTTGCTGTCTATCTTTGGGCGTGATACCCCAGTGGAACTGGAATTTAACCAAGTGGAAAAAGAGAGTTAATCGATGGCCAAAAAAGTTGTTGCTTTGATTAAGCTGGCAATTCCTGCCGGTAAGGCTAACCCTGCCCCGCCCATTGGTCCTGCTCTGGGTCAACACGGGGTTAACATTATGGCGTTTTGCAAAGAGTACAACGCCAAAACCCAGGATAAAGTTGGTCTCGTGGTGCCGGTCGAAATTTCGGTATTTGAAGATCGGAGTTTTACTTTCATCCTCAAAACTCCCCCGGCTTCAGTACTTATCAAGAAAGCTGCCGGTATCGAAAAGGGATCGGGCGAGCCCCAGGTCAATAAAGTTGGGTCCATTACTCGCGCTCAACTACAGGAAATTGCCGAAACCAAAATGCCCGACCTCAACGCCAACGACATTGAGGCGGCGATGAAAATTGTTGAGGGCACTGCTCGCAACATGGGCGTTACCATTTCCGGCTAACGTCTTTGCTCTGACCGAGAAAGGGTCAGAAACTGTAAACCTAGTTGGGGGAGAGGCTTAGCTTCGTTTGACCCCGAGGAAAGATAAACCATGGCTAAAAAAGTTTCAAAGCGGCTCAAGGCTGCTCAGGCTAAAGTTGAAGACCGGCTGTACGAACCCCAGGAAGCTCTGGCTCTGCTGAAGGAAACCGCCACCGCTAAGTTCACTGAGTCGGCAGAGGCCCACATCCGGTTGGGGATTGATCCGAAATATACCGATCAGCAGCTCAGAACCACTGTGATTCTGCCCAAGGGCACCGGCCAGACCATCCGGGTTGCCGTCATCGCTAAGGGTGAAAAGGTGGGAGAAGCTACCGATGCTGGCGCTGACATCGTCGGTTCTGAAGAACTGATTGATGAGATTCAAAAGGGCATGATGGATTTTGACATCCTGATTGCCACCCCCGACATGATGCCCAAGGTCGCCAAGTTGGGTCGCCAACTCGGTCCCCGCGGTCTAATGCCTTCTCCTAAGGGCGGCACTGTAACCTTTGATCTGCCCCAGGCCATCGAAGAATTTAAGGCCGGTAAGTTAGAGTACCGGGCCGACAAGACCGGTATCGTTCATGTTATGTTTGGTAAGGCCGATTTTTCTGAGGACGACCTGCTGATTAACCTCAAGGCTCTGCAAGAATCCATCGATCGGAACCGTCCCTCTGGGGCTAAAGGTCGCTACTGGCGTACCGTTGCCATCTCTGCCACCATGGGACCTGCCATTCGCCTGGATGTGAATGCTCTGAGAGATTTCAAATTGGCTGACGCGGCTTAAGCCGCCGTTTGACGTTGGCCTGAAGATAACCGGAGGTGGAGACGCGAAAACTCACGACAACTGCATAGCAACAACTGTAGACAGCAGGTGCGGTGTGGCCGCATAAATCCTGCCGAGGTTGACGTTAACGGTAGGCGCAGCACGCCCGTCAGGAAATGCTGTCTCACCTCAGTCACCCCGGCATGGTTGTCGGGGTTTTTGTTTGGTCCTGTACCGCCGAAGGGCAGCAGGATTGATCCGGTACAAGTTTGTTCCTTATCCCCAAATACAAGGAGGTGAGATAGAGATGGGGAGAACCCTAGCGAATAAGAAAGAGATTGTGGCAGAAATTCAGGAACTCCTGAGCGATGCCCAACTGGCTCTGGTGATTGACTACAAGGGTCTATCCGTAGCGGAAATAACTAACCTGCGGAATCGCCTGCGGACTAAGGATGCGGTGTGCAAAATCACCAAGAATACTTTGATGCGCATTGCCGTTGACGGTGATGAAAACTGGCAGCCCATGACCGAGTTCCTCAAGGATTCCTCAGCATTCCTGCTGATTAAGGATGACTTTGGCGGAGCGATTAAGGAATACCAGGCTTTCCAAAAAGAGACCAAAAAGACAACCCTGCGGGGTGGTGTCATGGAAGGTCAGGCCCTGACGGAAGACCAGGTCAAGGCTATCACCGAACTGCCCACCAAAGAAGAGCTTATGGCTCGTCTGGCCGGGGCTATCAACGCCATGCCTACTCGGGTGGCCCGTGGCATCAACCTCGTGCCCACCAAGCTGGCGGTTGGTATCAAGGAAGTTCCGGCTTCCCTTACCCGCGCCATCAAGGCGGTTTCCGAAAAAGAGCAAGACGCAGCCTAGTCTGGCGCGAATGTACAGGTTTGTTTCGATTGTTCAATCCATTTTTCAAGTCAAGGAGTTAATGGTTAGCTATGTCTGCTAAAACCGACGAAATTCTCGAACAGCTTAAGTCTCTGTCTCTGCTAGAAGCTTCTGAGCTGGTTTCTCAAATTGAAGAAGCTTTCGGTGTTGACGCTTCTGCCTCCGCTGGCGGCGGCATGATGATGATGGCTCCTGGGGCCATGCCTGCTGGTGGTGGGGCTGAAGCTGAGCCTGAGGAAGAGAAAACCGAATTCGACGTCGTTCTGGAAGAAGTTCCCGGCGATAAGAAGATTGCCATCCTCAAGGTTGTCCGTGGCCTCACCGGCCTGGGCCTGAAAGAAGCCAAAGAAATGGTGGAATCTGCCCCCAAGCCCATCAAAGAAGGTGTGGCTAAGGAAGATGCCGAGGATGCCAAGAAGCAGCTGGAAGACGCTGGCGCTAAGGTTACCGTTAAGTAATCTCAGTAGATCGCAAAGACCCCGCAGCCCTCACCCCCAGCCCCTCTCCCAGGAGGGCGAGGGGAGCCAGAAGTGCTTCAAAGTCCCTCTCCCAATGTGGGAGAGGGATTTAGGGTGAGGGCTGGATCTCGGCAAAAGAGCATGTTTGTGATCTACTGAATCTAGCCCTGGCATGGGGATATTAATCCGTTAAAGGATGGCCCTATCGTCTTGAAGCAATGCTTCAACCCTGAAAAGCCTGGTGCTCTTTCACCGGGCTTTTCCTATGGGGGAAAAGCGTTTAAGGAATGCGAATTGAATAACATCCAATTCCTGATGGGCAGGCAGCTTGCCTGGCCTGGACAGCCGAAACGGCTATCCAAATTTTGAAATTTTCATTCCTAAGGACCGGGGCTCAGGCGGCGGAGAAACCGAATTCCCCGGAGCATAACCATTACCCCTTCGGCCCCATCTGCCAGCATTTAACCGCAAACTGCGTTGACGAAATCTCCCAAGCATCAGCACAATAACGTTACGGATGAGAGCTTAACCACCATGACGACAAATATCGAACCCACGGTTCAACCTGTAATTGAGCGTCCCAAAGTGGGCTTTAACGACTATGCTGAGCGTCTGAACGGTCGCGCCGCCATGGTGGGATTTGTTGCCGTAGTTATTATCGAAGTCGTAACTAGGCAAACTTTCCTTAGTTGGTTAGGCTTGAGCTAATCTATAGCAAGTTCAGTTTGAGGGTTAAGCCGACTTCAGGCCATACCTGACCTTTCAACTTGAGCAAGGTAAATACATCTGCAGTCTTTTGGGTTAGATCAATTCAGTCTTTGTTTCGCAGGCAACCCATATTGGCCACAGCTTTAACGGCAGGTGCTGTGGACGGCCTAATCGGCTCGGTTGATGACCGAGTCGCCCTGGCGCTGTTCGGCTTTGCCGTAGCAACGGGAGCGTTGTCTTTGCGCTGGTGGCAACTGCAGCGCATGCCCTCTAAGCTGCCTGAACAGGCCGCCATCGTGTATTTAAAGGCTGAACCAAGCCAGCCCTTCCATGGGGGTCAGCATATGGATCTGGACCGGCATTCCGACCGGTACCCTGTGATAGAGCCCAGAAGGGATTACTTCGATCGGGGTGAGTGATTCGGGTCAACTGGTAAGAACGACCGACAGGCCATTACCGGTGATGAATCTACCCCATGCAGAGGGCATTTAATCTGATGACAGCTGCGGCAGTTGGCTGCTAAAGGAAGCTGTATCACCTGTTTTTGAAACAGGCTGACGCTTTGACGCATATAGCCTTCGACTTCCAGCTCTGATAGCCCCTGGGCGATAAGGATGGCCTGCTGGCTGTCGAGTTCCCGTCGAGCCAGGTTGATGAAAGATAGATTCTCGCAAAAGCTCCAGGCTGGATTGTGGACCAGCAGGGGAATTTGAGTCAGCTGACTGCTGAACCCCGTTGGGGGTTCGTGGCCATAGTAGTCTTTAAACTGCACGGTAATGGTGCCGTCGGCAAAGCGACGGGTACGCATCAGCCGCTGGAAGGGAATGGTCAGTCGGCCATCCAGGTCCACAGCATACCACCAGGATTTGTGCCAGGCCTGGGAGGGTAAATGCAAAATTTGATGAATTTGCTCCTGGTCAAACCCGGCTCGGGATAACAGCGCCACCACATCCGACAGCGGCAGGTTGTGGGCCAGGGTTGATAGCTCAGAATGGCACTGGGTGACGGCATGGTAGTGATCGTGACTGCTGAACTCCGGCACGGGGGGGCCGTCGGGATAAGACCCGGCTAGAACGCAGTTGATTTGCTCAAACTTGAGGATGCCGTCGATGCTGCCGTCGGCCAGGTGAGCCAGGGGCACGCCAACCTCTACGGTAGTCGCGCCAATTTCGTGGGGATGCGCGATCGCAGGAAAACAATCCGTCAACAGTGCCTTTAGAAATGCCTCATCGGCCACAGCTAGCGCCAGCTGGGCCTCCTGCATGGGTGGCACCGGGATGTGTTGCCCATGGGCAGACGGGGCAAGGTGAGAGTTGACCATAAAGACGGCACTCCGTCAGAATAATCGCTGATCCACAAAGGGAAAACGTTGAGCCGCTGGGGATCTCGTGTTCTCGTTTTATCAATAAGTCATGGTGATTGTGGCTACTTCCCAGGAAACTTTGCACAGGTTAGTAGTCTGCAACGGAAATACTTCTAAACGTTAAGGGAAGTAAAGCAGCTAAACAGATCAAGAACACGGGTAGAAACAAGATTGCCAAGAAAAAGATACCAACCCTAGGGGTGAAGCATCTGGGAGACAGGTGACGTGGATACTCAAAAGGTTTTCATCCAGATGCTTCGCCCTACCAAGAAGGCTGAAAATCTGAGCATCCAGGGCCAGAGAATGTCGGCATCCTGACTCACTCAAAAGTCGCTAATGTAGTTACCAGAACGAGTACCGTGCCAGGTCCATGACGCCAACGACTTTAGACATAGCAGGGGCACCAGGCACCCTAATGCTTGGTCAGTGGCAGAGTGCCACCTGGCAAGAGTATGTCTGGTATCGCAATACCCTTGAATCCGATAGATTTCGCCTGTTTTTTTATGAAGGTTCCCTCTTAATCACCGATATGGGTTGGGAAGGCATCGACCACGCGACCATTTGTGACCTGTTCACGTTGGTATTTGGTTTTTGGTTCAGCGCCCATCCCCAACAGACGGCAAGCTCTCTGGGCAGATGTCTCTTAGAACGCTCCAATCAAACTGCAGGAGCCCCAGACCTAGTACTTTATCTGGGAGAAAACTATCCTAGATGGCAGCCGGGGGAACCCCGCAGGATTGACCTGAACCAGTGGCGAGTTCCCGACCTGGTGGGAGAAATCTCAGACACTACCCTGGCTATCGATTTGGATGAGAAAAAGCATCTTTACGAGGCTTTAGGGATTCCTGAATATTGGGTGGTAGATGTGCGAGGGCAGAGGGTTTTTGCTTTCCTGCTACAGGCTGATGGTAAATATCAACCCTGCGAACAATCTCAGGCGCTGGTAGGTCTGCCAATTTCAGTGCTGGAACAAACGCTGGTTCGTCTACAAACTGAAAGTAATATTCAAGCAGTTCAGTGGTTCAGCCAGCATATCAACGCAGCAGATGATCAGCTAACGCCATAAAAAAACGCTGCCGCAGCAGCGTTATGGATTTCCCCCAAGGAGAAGTTTTGAAAACCTGCTTCAAGCTCTAGCTTTGGGCACCCTGAGGGGCTTCGACATCGCCAGCGTCCTGGGCTAAGATTTCGACAGACACCGGCTGGGCCTCTTTTTCGGCCTTGCTGACCCGGTTGTAGGCGGTATCCACCAGGAAGCGGATGACCTTCACCAACCGGCGGAAGGGGGTGTAACGCTCGCCGTACTCTTCAACCATGCGGGTGTCGAACTTTTCCATCTGAATTTGCAGACGGGCCAGAAGGTCTTGAGTCCATTCGCCTTTGCGGTCGTTGGCGATATGCCAGAAATCGGTGAAGAGCTGACGCCAGGTGGGAATGTCTGCGGCTTCGGTCTCTTCGGCTACGACCAGATCGGTCGCGTCGGACTCAACTTCAGTCTCCAGCACGATGGCATCTGCTTTGGCTTCGGCGGCCTCGGTTTCTTTGAGCTGGGCGATCATTTCGGCCAGGGACTTGCGGCTGATGGTCTGAATTTCGTCAGTACCGGCCTTAAACTCATCCAACGCCTCAGAAGAAGCGGCCTTGAAGATTCTGCCGATGCGGCTGAGCCGCTGGCCACCTTCAGATTGAACCTGTTGCCAGTCGGTTTTTACTTTGTCTTGTACGGGGTTAGCCATGGAAAACATCCTTAAACGATATAGGGTGAAAAAAGGTGAAAGTTTGAAGCTTCAGGAGCACTCAACCGCTGTAGTCTCCAGGGGAGCGCTCCGGGGGGATGGGACAAAAGAGTTAGCTGATGACAGCGGCTTCTACATCAATAACGGTTTCGCTGGGGTCACTCGCGGCGGTCCTGCTGGCGTTTTGAGTAGCTGAAGCTTTTTCGATGTTTTGCAAACGCCGTTTCCGCTCCATCAGCATTTGGGTAACTTCGGTGATGGCAATGGTGGCGACCAGACCATCATCAATCCAGCCGATGACGGGGAACATATCGGGGGCAATATCGATAGGACTGACGAAATAGAGCAGAGTGCCCAGCAGCACGACCCAGCGATATTTTGAGTGACGAATTAACTTGCGATACCAGTTGATCAGGGTTCCGCCAAATAACCGCTTTTTCATTACCATCTCCTGTCGTTGACATTTGTATTGTGACGAAAAAGCCGAATCGTCACAGGTGTGGCTTACCCTTGATATAGCGGGGTTTTCACACCGAATAGACCGTACAGTAATGGCCGCAAAGAAGAACTAAACAGAGTATGATGTTGCAGATTTGGTTGCTTTAATGGGGGCTCACAAGACTATGGTTTCTCAACTGCGGATTTACGTCCCTCCCCATCCACTAATCAAGCACTGGTTGGGGGTTGCTCGGGACAGCGAAACCCCGGTGCCTCTGTTCCGTTCCGCAATGACGGAATTGGGGCGCTGGCTGACCTACGAAGCCATCCGGGAATGGTTGCCCACGATGGATACCAGGGTCAATACCCCTTTAGGACCATCCGATGCAACCTTCATTAATCCTGAAACGCCCACCATTATCGTGCCAATCTTGAGGGCGGGGTTAGCCCTGATGGCAGGAGTGCAGGAGCTGTTGCCCCTGGCTTCGGTGTACCACGTCGGCTTTGTGCGGGATGAGGAAACCCTGGCAGCCAGCTGCTACCTGAATAAGCTCCCGGATCAGCTGCACCCAGACACCCGCGTGATGATCAGTGAACCGATGCTGGCCACCGGCGGCACCATCATGGCCATGATGGAGGAGTTGACCAAACGGGGCGTTGACCCGGCGGCGGTACGCATTGTTTCGGTGGTAACAGCTCCCCAGGCCTTGCAAAAACTGGCTGAGGCCTATCCCACCCTGACGGTTTTTGCCGCAGCCATTGACGAGGCTCTGAACGACCAGGGCTTCATTGTCCCTGGGTTAGGGGATGCGGGCGATCGCACCTTCGGCACTTAACGCGACAGAGCAGGGAGATACTTAAATCTCTAGACAAGGTTTATGATCAGGTTTATGACTCAACGTGATGCCCATCTGCCCTTAGTAAGGAATTGATTATGAGTCAGCAAGATAACTTCGTTGGTGGTTTTTTGGTCGGTACCGTAGTTGGCGGTGTCTTAGGCGGTGTCTTAGGGGCGCTGGCGGCATCTCGCATGCAATCTTCAGGGCGCAAGCCTGAGTCACGGTTAACGGCGGGGGATGGCAGCCTGGGCTTCGGCGAATTTGACGAAGCCACCGAAGAAAGCATGGAAGCGGCCCGCCTTGGCCTTGAGGATAAAATTGCCCAGTTAAACGAAGCCATTGACGATGTCAGGCAGCAATTGGGGGGCATCAACGGTTACACAGAGCATAGCAAGTAACCGATCCGTTACACTTAAACTGACAACTCTTGACGAACAAGGTATTGTTGGTAGCGACTACAGCCGAGGTCTCCAGATGGACATATTGGTACAAACCCTTTCAACGTTTCTTTCTATCTACACAATTCTGCTCATCATTAGAATTTTGCTGAGCTGGTTCCCCAACGTAGACTGGATGAGCCCTCCCTTCTCCGTGCTCAGCCAGCTGACAGATCCCTATCTGAACATTTTCCGATCAATCATTCCTCCCCTGGGTGGCATTGACCTGTCTCCGATTCTGGCGTTTTTGCTGCTGTCCTTTGTGCGCCAGGGCATTGTTGCGATCGCAGCCGCTACCGCATCCTCTTACGCCTACTTCTAAGTTCTGTGGAAGCGTCTGGGGACTCCCCGCCAACCTTTAAATTCTACCCATGGTGAGCATTGATAAAGGCTGAGATACTGGATGTCTCAGCCTTTTTGATAAGCCTTCGCCGATATGCCTACAGGCAGTTGGTTGAGTCGTTATAGTTGATATCAAGCCTGTTAAGTAAAGAGGGACACAGAGCCATCCCATTTCCTGGAAACTACTCACAACCTATTTCTCCCCCAGCAATTTCTGCCGCAAATCAACCGTGGGTAGACACCTTGATAGTTTTTGAGTTAAAAACCATAACATTTCCCCCCTCTACCTAGAAAAATGGGAATGCTTAACTGGTAAGGGGTAGACCCATTCAGGGCGAAGGTAACGTTCAGAGCTTCTATACCAGGTCCAGCTCGAAACCTGCCGCTTTCCCTGAGGCAAAATTCCACTTCTGGACTTGGAAAAGGTTTAATTTTACAGATCGTCTAGGCCCTATAGTTAACGTTCGTCATTCCCGAGAGGTCATTCGACATGATGTCGGCAAACGCTACAGCCACAAAAGATACCATTCTGACCGTGTTATCGGTTGACGATAGCTTAATCAGCCAGCAGATGATTAAACGCGCCCTGGACTCATCGTACCGAGTGCTGCTGGCCGACAACGCAGTTGACGCCCTTTCTGTAATCTACCAGGAACCGATCAAGGCCCTCTTGCTCGATATTTCAATGCCTGGTATTGATGGGTTTGAGCTGTGCCGCACCGTGCGCAGCTTGCCGCAGTTTACCTCCCTCCCCATCATCATGGTCACTTCTCGCGATACCCAACAAGACCGCGAAGAAGCCCGTCGTGCTGGCGCAACCGCCTACCTGACCAAGCCCTGCGATGCCGACCGGCTAAAGACAGTGATCGCTAAACTACTGCAACGGGAAGCCCAAACCAATAAATCCATCCCCTAGAGGTAATCCATCCCCTAGAGGTATAGAGTGTCTTGCTGGAGGATAGGGTTTACAACCCCCTGGGAACTTTGGTAGTTCCCAGGGGGCTTCTCTCATAAGGGAAACGATTTAGGAAATCATCGGGCTGAGGGAGAACCAGCCTGGTTGGCAAAGACCTGATGCAACAAAAACGATGCGATATTTTGAACCGGCAAAATCTGCTGAGCCGCCCCCAGGGCAATGGCCTCCTTAGGCATACCAAATACCACGCAAGACAGTTCATCCTGGGCGATGGTCAGGCCCCCTGCCTGGGCCATGGTAAGGAGCCCATCTGCCCCGTCGCGCCCCATGCCCGTGAGGAGAATGCCGACCGCCGAGCGACGGTAGTAGCTGGCTACTGCTTGGAATAGAACGGTCACCGAGGGACAATGTCCGGCCACAGGGGCAGATTGGGACAAGCTCAACCGGCCTCCAGCATCCAGTTCCAGGTGATGGCGTTCCGGGGGGAAATAGACGACACCCGGCTGGGGAGTTTCTCCCGCCCTGGCAATGGTGACTCGCAGCGGCACTTTGCTGTCGAGCCAATCCACCAGTCCTTGTAAAAACCCTGCGCTGATGTGCTGCACACAGAGGATGGGCACCGGGAAAGTTCTGGGCAACTGCTGCAAAATGGCCAGCAACGCCTGGGGACCGCCTGTAGATGCGCCAATGGCGACAATCCGGGGAGCCCGAATATCGATGGCGGCGGGGGCCGGTATGGGGGTGGGCGGAGGCGCTGCCACGGGCCGGGCCGAAGTAGCCTGACGGCGGTGCTGGGTGAAAACTGACACCCCAGACAGCACCCGAAGTTTAGCCAGCAACTCATTTTTTGACCGTTCGTATTCAGCCGCCAGGCCGGTACGGGGCTTAGGAAAAATATCCAGCGCCCCGGCTTCCAGAATCTTGAACACGTTCTGGGTATCTTCCTCCTGCACCGAGGCGCTGACCACCAGAATGGGACAGGGGTACTGGGCCATCACCTCCCGCGTTAGCTCCAGCCCGTTCATTTTGGGCATGTGCAGGTCGGTGCAGATCATAGTAGGTTTGACCTCGGGAATCAGGGCCAGGGCTTCCAGTCCGTGGCGGGCGGTACCGACCACTTCAATATCCGGTGCCTCTCGCAAAATGCGTTGGAGAATGGCCAGGGCAACGGGAGAATCCTCCACAATCAGCAGCCGGATAGGACGGGATGGCATTAAATCAGCCTCTCAAGGGTTTCGAGCAGCACTTCCTGGTTGAAGCTGCCCTTGGTGATGTAGGCGTTGGCACCGGCTTCGGCCCCACGGCGGCGGTCTTCATCACTGGCCAGGGTGGTCACCAGGACTACAGGTAATTCATTGTATTCCCGATGGTGGCGAATGCGTTCCGTGAGGCCCAGGCCATCCAGGTTCGGCATCTGAATGTCAGAGATAACCGCATCAAAGGGGCGCGACTGCAGTTTGTTGAAGCCATCCACCCCATCCACAGCGGTGACGACCTCGTAACCTGCGGATTCCAAAATGCGTTTTTCCTGGGTGCGGGTGGCAATGGAGTCTTCCACCAGCAGAATGCTGAGCTGCTTCTGGGGAGAGAGGGCAGCGGCAGCGCTATCTTCAGAATCCGTCATCAGGGCGTGGGATGCCCCCCGATGGCGCACCGACTGAATCAAATCCTGGGGGTTCAGCACCATGCACACTTCCCCGGTGCCCAGAATGGTGGCTCCAGAAATGTTGCGTACCCGCTTCAAGAGCTGGCTCTGGGGCTTGAGCACCACATCCTGCTCGTCGATCAGGGAGTCCACAAAAATACCGAGCTTATCCGGCCCCGCCTGCAGAATGATGCAGGAGAGGCGTTTACTGCCCTGGCGCTGGTCGGTATCCAGGTGGGGCAGCTCCAGCAGGTCCGACAACCAGGCCACGGAAATGGGGTGGCCGCCATACTCGATGGTGTTGCGCCCTTCAATGGTGAAGATGTCTTTCGGATCAATCAGGCAGGCGGTGTGGACGAATTCCACCGGCAGGGCGTAGGTGTGGCCACTGACGGCCACCAGCAGCACATGGGCCGTGGCCAGGGTGGTACCAAGCTGGACGCGGATGGTGCAGCCCTCGCCAGGGGTAGATGCCACCTCAATGTTGCCCTTCAGCCGCTCCACGTTGGTGCGCAGCACATCCATGCCCACGCCCCGGCCCGAAATTTCCGTGACCATGGTGCGGGTAGAAAAGCCGGGGCTCAGGATCAGCGCCTGAATTTGCCCCGGCGTCAGGGCTTCCAGTTCTTCGGGGCGGTACAGCCCCCGGCGCAGGGCGGTTTGTTTGATGGCGTCCACATCCAGCCCTTTGCCGTCGTCGCTGACTTCCAGCACGATGCTGGTGGGGGTCTGGTAGCCCCGCAGGGTGATGGTGGCCACTGCCGGCTTGCCCAGGCGCTGGCGCTCGGCGGGGGACTCAATGCCGTGGTCAATGGCGTTGCGGATGATGTGCAGGAGGGGATCCTTCATTTCCTCCAGGATGCGCTTGTCGGCGCGGGTGTCCCCTCCTTCGATCACCAGATCCACCTGTTTGCCTTCCTGACGGGCCAGGTCGCGCACCAGCCGGGGGTAAAGGTTGAATATGGTGGACAGGGGCAACAGCCGCAGGGTGCGGATGCCTTCCTCCAGCCCGTCGGTGATCATCTCCAGGCGGGTGGTGTCCTCATACAGGGAGCTGCCGAGCTTGCCGACCAGATCTCCCAGCTGTTCCAGATAGTGCTCGGTACGGTTGTGGAACCCTTCCAGCTGGCGGAACACCTGTTTACCCTGCTGGGCTTCGTGGAAAATGAAGCGGTTGATGAACAGGTCGCGGCTCCACTCTTCCCACAGGTTGGTGATGGCCTCAATTTCCGCCAGGCGATGGGCCACGCGAATTTTAGTGACGGTGAGTTCCCCGGTCTGGGTCATCAGGGCGTCCAGGTTGTGGGTGGGCACCCGGATGGTTTCGATGCGGTACTGGCTGGCCTGGGTGATGGTCGTGCTGGTGTCACTCTCACTGGCAGAACCGGTGGAAACCGTGACCAGTTCGGGGGGGGGGTTGGCGGGTTGGCGGGTTGGGGGGTTGGGGGGTTGGGGGGGGGGGCCGTTGGCGGGGGGTTTGGGGGGGGGGGGGGGGGGGGGGGGGGGGGGGGGGGGGGGGG